>Ga0209489_100966_pt1 | contig 57801 bp, 22 predicted proteins | sample SiratrowhiteBW_FD_187527 | JGI IMG/M metagenome (GOLD analysis project Ga0209489, IMG submission 187527) | Root nodule microbial communities of legume samples collected from California, USA - Siratro white BW (SPAdes) (version 2) | ecosystem: Host-associated > Plants > Roots > Nodule | place... | reverse complement strand
ACTAAAGAAATAAAAAAAAAAAAAAAAAAAAAATCTGTAATAAGACATCTTATGAATAGCTGAAATAAAGTATGTAATACTTTGAATGGAAAAGAACTTTTTTTTTTAAATTTATTAACAATGAAAAATTTGAACCTAACAATTAGCTTTTTATTTTACTTATTTTTTTCAACTGGAATTAATCCAATAATTATTTTTTTAACTTTTAAATTATATTAGCATTTGGAACTTAATTTGGTGGTTTTGTGGTATTATTTGTGCAAGCATACTATTAACACATACAAAGCAATGATTATTAAAAAAAAAAAAAACTGAAGAAAAAAAAATGATTTATGCATTGGCATGGCAAAGTAGTTTCATTCATCACAAGCTATCATATTCCATGAATTTGTTCACCCTTGTAAAGTTAAACAAAACTTTTTTTTGTATAAGTTGACTGTGAATTCAAAAACTAACTCTTAAATAATCAGTAACTGCAAGAGAATAGAAAATATTTTTTACATTGAATAAAATTAAATATTTACATGAGTGAAAATAAAACTCAGAAAAATTAATTAATTAAGAGGAAAGCAATATGATCTCAAATTTGAAAACTGAAAGTGATCCATTAGAAAAGTAGAGCATGAAGAAGATTTGCATGGTGTGTTGGGTTGATGATCAAATGAATTTTATAATGGGGGGTGATGGTTAATTATTTGTTTGGGTGGAGACCAGTGGAGCAGAGAAGGAATGAGTGGGGGAGGAAATTAAAGGGGAAGAAGGGTTGAGTAAAAAAACAAAAAAGTAGAGAGTATCAATTAGTTAAATCATTTCATGGAGCAACAACAGGTTGTCCCATGTTCATGTCAAACTCAGGCCTGCTTCTCCATGTCCATCACCATGATTTCCTCCCAAGCAAGCACAAAAACTCAAAACCCTTTTTTGGACCAATGGGTCCTCACCACAGGAATGAATGTGTGTCCTCTTTCAAACCACACTTCCTTTCCTTTGCTCTCTATCTTTTCCCAATACATAAAAAATACCATACCATAATATAACATAACATGTTACTTAACCCTTAATTCTTCTTAGGATAATGTACATTAGAACACCTTTTATTTAATTGAATTAAGAAGAATCTTTGTTGGGAATTTTTCAACCAAGAACCTCGTTTAGGGTAACCAAAGTCCATCAAAGCCTCCAATTGTCTTCAATCTCAGTATCCGAAGCCTCAAGGTTCGGAGTCTGGGCCCCACCTGCTGGGGCAACAATATTTTTGATTGTTCTGTTTCCACTATGCCATGTTTAGGCTGTCACATGCAAACATACAACCATGCAAGGTACTAAGACGAAGCAATAAAATGAATTAAAATAGGACTGATCAATCGAAGGGTCGTATTCCGACACAGAATTAAATCAAATCAACCCAAGTTAAGTGTCTACCTATCTGCGTGGCTTGGTCATTTTTATTTGTAGCAAAAGGGTTCCTAATAATGCATTTATTTTAACGTGTTGCAGAGCTTTGGTGTAGCACAAAAGTAAGGCTATGGTATAGAATGGGGTGTGTGCTCAGAGTTGCATTGATCGCGGTAAGGTAAAGAAGGGACTTTTTACTTTTGCCAAGAAACGAGGCCTTGCGTGACTGACATGTGTATGCATTGATGTTTTTCATGAGGCTGATTGATGCAAAGACTCAAAATATCACTACCCCTTCTCCATTTATCTTAATGTTTCTTTCTTCAGTTTCACACAGATGTAAATCCAGCAAAGTGATTCTTCAAAACGTAAAAGCAGAAAAATGTTATAATAAATTTTTGTTTTAATAAAATAGTTGTATTGTATGAGTTTTATTTTACTTATTTTTCTCTTTATCCTATGTGTTGGATCCATAAACGTAACCTCTTTTACTTTTTCAAAGGACCAAGGTCAGTTCACTAACACATTCAAACCAAGCACAACAATAAATTAAAAAATGATAATAAGAAATAATAATAATAATCATCGAGAAGATAACCATTAAAATGTTAATAAATTCCAAACAAATTTATTAGAAAAAACTTTGATGATTTTTTTTTTCAAAAAGTTAATATTTTCTTACGTAATAATTTTCATCATTTAATAGATCAAATATTTATTTTATACTAGGTTCTTATTTATTGAAAACAATTATAACAAAATTTTTGTGAATCACGTCTCATACAAGAAAAACATAATATAAGATACATATATTTTATGCTTAAAAAAATGATTTACACAGTTATAAAATGCACTTGGTTATATAAGATGATTTCTAAGAGATGAATATAAAATACTATATTTTTCTTAATGTATCAGACAATCTTTGTTAGATAGGTATATGAGACAATTTTCTTTAGACGACCATGAATAATAAATGTAGATGATCTTGTTCAATTAAACAATTTTGAACATATCTTTATTGAACCAATCTCTATACTTTTTTTTTTTTTCTTATTCTATCTTCAATTTCCTTATTATCTTTCTCCCTTTAAACTTTACCTCATCCTTTTCTCTTCAATTATAAAGTTGTTTATCATTTTTTATACAAACAAATCTTATACCAACTGGAAAGTGACCAATAATAACATTTCTAACTAATCAGATTTTGATTTAAAGTTTTTTTTTTCTCTAAAATCTCCCTATGCTTAATTATATACTTTATTTATAGGTGTTTTGAAGTTTCACTAATCTTATTATTTGAAAAACGTTATTTTCTCAACTAAATCCTCCTTGGATTTGTATTTTGGTTATTTTGGCAATATTTTATTAGGTCTTTAGAAATTTTGATGTACTTCAACTCCTTATTATTCTTACGAAACTATCAAGTAAGAAAAACTATTTTAAATTATAAATGAACTTGATTCTAATTATAGAATAGTTGTTAAATGTTATTAACATTAGAATCATTAATTTTTTGTCTCGTATTTATATTAATTTTGATTAAGAAAATATTATGAGAAATATTAGTAGCAGGAATTTTGTGATGACTAAATAAAATCTATAAGTGGAAAGACATTTGGAAAAAAAAAATAAGGTTTTTCTAAAGTTTTGAAATTGTGATGATTTGTGTTCCGCTCTTAATTTGATTAAGTATTGTACAATGGGAAACAAATATTTTTGTGTTGTTTTAACCTTGTTTTAAATCTTGTATTTGAATTTTTTAGCCCCAAGTTAAATGAAAAATAAATAACATCAAGAGAGTGTAACTTTAATAACTTAACTATGTGTGATTTATTTTGTGCATATTAAACTCTATGTTAGATTGAATGTGAGGATATATCCAATCTCGATAAACTGTTTTAAATTAATGTTGTGATATTATTTATATTGTTTATTGAATATTTTGATTAATTGAAAATTTAAAAAATGTTGAATTTACAACTATTGTGTTGTTTATGTAATATTGTTGAATTTGTTGTTTTGTCAGTTCTTCATAATTAGTCAAGAATGAGAATTTGTCCATGAATCTTAACTCGAAAGTAATGAATTTATTTTGTATAACGAATTTGCTCTGGTTTAATATAATATGTTATATTTGAGTTATATGAATTATATATATATAATTGGAAATGTGTGTGTTGAAATGAGATTGTTAAGCTTGTATGTGAATAATTATGTTACATGTTTAGGATGACATGTTGAACCAGTTCATAGTTTGAAGTATTAATTATAAAAACTCTTTATTGAAAAGAGATACATTTGTTTCAGTTATCATCTAAATCAAATAGATAAAAATATTATGTGGTCAGGAATTACAAGAGAGTTATTTCACCACTATTAAATTTGCTTAGTTATATAATTATTTGTAGACTTGTGACTTATTGAATTGAGGTTGCATATAGAACAAAAATGCTTAAAATAAGTCAATTCTTAGTCTCTAATACAATATGGTTAATACAACTGTGAAAAGACAATTTTAATTTTATCTATTAAAATAAATGTTATGTGGAAAACAACTATTATTTTGAAATGTATAATTTAAATTTAATGAATTAGAGTAATTCTAGAAAGTTAAGATTTGTGTATCAACAATGATTAGCCTATAAATAATTGGATTGTGGATAGTTTTTTTATAATTATGAACGTAATAATTTTATTTGATAATTAAAGATAAATTATAAAGAGAGATGTTTATGTAATAAATTTGTATATATATTTATAATTAAAAAAATTTAAGTTACTCGAAGTATGTTTATTTTATTTTTTATCTTATGAAGACTGCTTGATCATATTTGATGTGGGAATAGAAAATGTTGTACTACCTAACAACAATTTTAGAATAACAAAGAAGATCTTATATTCAATTTATTTCCTCTAACAAAAAATTTGTGAATAATTTTATAAGTCCAATGTTATGTAAGATAATACATATGAATATAAATAATTATAAAAAGAGATATATTGATGTATTTAAAGTTAGAGTATTACATGTGTAAATTATACTTCTAAAATTTTTCCAATAATAAATAAATAGAAAAAATAGTTCCCTAAAAATTTGACCATAAGAAATTAATAAGTTAAATTATTAAATTAGTGTTAGTGACCTGTTGATAAATCTTTTGGTGGTAGAGATAAAGATATATTTTTATAAAAAAATATATAATTTTCATGGTTGTCATGATCTTATAGTCAAAATTTATGAAGTATTTAAACTTCTATGTATCACAAATGAGTAATAAACGATAACGAAGAACTCTCAAGACTACATGGACGGTTAAACAAAAAGAGTAACTCTTTAATGATAGACAACCAGAAGATAATTTTTTACTTGATAGATGATCTGTCAAAACCTTTCCAAAAACTAAGTTCAAAAAATTCTTCTCCCTATATTAGTGTAGACTTAATAACATTGAATTTTTAACAAGATAAGTAAGGAGGAAAATACTTAAAGATTTTTATATTGATTCATCTGACAATGCAAACTACGTCTAATTATCAATCAACATATTGAGTTTCAATATACAATATTAATGCTGCAAGTTAGAACATGAGTATTCTTTCGACTTGTAATCACTCTTAACTAACATGTATGAGTATGTTTCGAGGCGTAGCTACTCTTGGCTAACTCATCAACTATTCTCTGAACACTTAGTCACTTTTGGCTTAAAACCTAGGTATTATTTGATAATGTAGTCAGTTGTAAGATAAATGTTTGTTTAAGAAGTGATCTAAAACATCACAATTTCGCTCAAAGAGTGGGTAGCATCTTTTGATTGTACAAAGTTTAGGCTCTCTCTTCTTATTATGAAATAAATATCATATTATAAAACGAAGAGATGAACAAAAATGAACTGAATGAAAATATTTTCTCTATTTTTCTATATTGATCAAAAGTAGATGATTGATTCACTTCCTAATACTTCCAATTTGCTAATATAAACATAAAAGTGTTTTTTACAAAGCTTTTAGGACAAAAAAATATTTTAGCAACATTTTGGCACTTCTACAAATCAAACTTGTTACTCTTGTTCTTGAAAGATAGCTTTATATGGGCATTCAAGAAAAGATTCATTACACTCCATATTTTAGAAAACTTACATAATTTCATATTTGTTGGTCAAATTAGTGTCTAAGTTCATTTGTTGATTTGTATCCTATAGCATCCTCCATAGAGTATTATATTACTTAAGTAGTACTTTGATTTTATTTTGTGATTTATTGTAATGTTGTAATAGTTGTTGGTTTGTTTACTAATGTTCAAGTTAAACTTTTACATGTCTACGACATGGAGATTTTGAAGTTAGTCTATATGTGGATTATGGAAACCTCTAGGCATTTGATTTTAGATTGAATACACAATGTTAGTTAGCTCCAATTTGATTAAATGGTTTCACAACAACATGCTGTGTTAGATTTGGTGTATTAGTGAAATTCATAAGTAAACATAGTTTTATTTGCATTTATGGTTTAATATTCTTTATTCCATTCATATATAAGTTGAGAATCTTCTTTTGTTTTTCTAGTGCATATTTTCATTTTTAAATTAGTATTTTTGTTCACTTTATCTTAAATAAAGTTGAATAGATATCCTCTTATCGGATCAAAGTTGTTTCATCATACACATCAACAAAAGAAGGACAAAACATGGATGGGTCAAAGATCAAAACATGTGGATCTAAGTCACAGATAAATATAGTATGCTAATTTGTCCAACATTAGTGTCTTTTTTCTAGTCATAGTTTACGGGTGCATGGGAAGAATAATCCCAACCAACATTTATTACAGGAGTATCTCCACTTGATGAATTACAACTTTAATGTATTTTTATTTTGATGTTTATAGGTATAGTTTACCTGTGCATGGGAAGAATAATCCCAATCAGCATTTATTACATGAGTATCTCCATTTGATAATTACAACTTTAATGTAAAGTTGTTGGAATTAACCAAGACAATTGTATGGGCTTGGATCTAAGCCAACGAAATTAATTGAAAGACCATGGTATCATGATTCTATATCTTCATTTATGTAGGTCATGAAAGAGGAGATTGTCAGTTAAAAACAAGTTAGTGGTAATTGAGATTGAGAGGAATGACCTTCATGATAAAATATTCAATAATAAAAAAGAAATACAATAAAATAACAAAATGTTGTATCTCTTACAGAGAAGATAACTTTCAATCTTTTTAAATATAAATTAGAACTTTATTCTCTTTACTTAGATTTTATATTCTTCTTGTTTGCATTGAAACTTAGTTATATAATAACATTCTTAATTTTTTTGAATGATTGTATTATCTTAAAAAATATTTATGTAAAACTAATATTATTATGATGAAATTATATATATATATATATATATTATCATATTTATATTTTTTTTAAATTCAAAATTAACAAAAAAAACATCATTGAATGAATCAATCATTGTTTGTAATCACTATTTTAATGACTGATTTTAATTACAGATTTAATTACTACTTTTAGTCACAAATTCAATTTTCAATTAGACTAACACACTCAAATATTGTTTTCCATCACTATTTCAGTCATTAACATTAGTCATACCACCAAATTTGGTTATTATGAATCAATTATAAAAAAAAATAACAACCGTTGTTATTTAGTCACTACAGCAGTCATTGCTTTAATTAATGATTGATTTTAGTTACTTAATTGCTTTAATTAATAATTGATTTTAATTACTTAATGAACAAATATTTTATTACTATTTATAATATTACCTTATAATAATTACTTAAAACAATTTTTATTGGTATGTAAACCCTTTTAAATCAATAATAAAATTGTTTGAAATAAGCATTTCTTATTTTCTCTTAAATTACAAAACAGCTATTATATTTCTTATTCATATATATAAATTGATTATTTATTTTTTAAATGGCAAGAATAATAAGTTAAATCGATGCTTTAGATTAATAGAATATTTTTTAAAATTATTAACATTTATTAATTTTCTTCTTTCATCTGTTAATAGTATATTTAATAACGTATAAATAAACTTAAGAGAATATTTGAATTTTTTTAGGTAATTTTGTAAAAATATTTCACTAGACATAATTTTAAAGATTTTTTCTTTTAAATATAAATTAAGTTTAAATAAGCGATTGTAAACTATTATTATTATTCTTTTCCTTCTTAATTCACCTCGAGTTTTCTTGGACATTTGTGTTGTCATATTTTTTGCTGGACAACATTTTTAACATTTTCCTATACAGCTAACAACAAATTTAGTAAAAACAGTTTGAAACTCCCAAACTTTACATATAACCCTTTACGAAGAAAAAGGAAAGTAACATTTGTATGTAGATAAAAAATGTTATACAATTACGTGAGTGTAACATAACTTGGTAAGTAAAATTTTTTTATCATATTTTTTCTATTAAAATGAATTTAAATCTGTTAAAAATTAGTTTTAATAGTATTAAATAACGTAAATTAAATTATATATTTCAATTTAAGAAGGGAATCCAATATAATAGGTCCACTTTTTACAGCAATAATAAAACTGTAATTTGTTTTAATGGTTTTGAAAATACAATAACTTTTTTGTTATAATGAAGTAGTTGGATTTTTTTTTTTTTTTATCTCTTTCTCCTTCCATGTGGAGATGATTTAAATATTAATCATACTCATTTTCATTTTAAAAGATATAAAAAGTTTGTGGTATTTAGATTGTTAAAGTTGTCATGTTTCTCTTTCCTAGTTAGTGTTTTCCTCTTTTTATCTAGGTCAAATGTACTTGGATGGATGCATGAATTTGGAGGCTTTTAATGAGTAATAAATACTCTTCTTCTTTTTTTACCTACTTATTTTCTTCTTTTTATTACGAAATTTCCTTATTCTATGTTTTCTCAATTTCAACTTTTTGCCATTAGAAGGAGGAGGAGCGTGTATAAAATACGACAGAGAGTGGTTGTTAGACATTAAAAATTTTGAAATGAGTGCATTGAATAGGAGAGAGAAACCCTATAAGAGAAAATGCTGCACCTTTGCTTTTAGTAATAAACTTTTCTTTCACAAACAAAATTTATTGATAGCATAGCATAAGGATTAACCTGTTTAATGATATAAAACTTTAACGATAAATTTTGAATTTGTTAATTTCTCTTCTAATTCACTCGTTCTTTTATCAAGTCAATTATTCATAGCTTCTAACTTGTAATTTGAATAAAATAACTTATTTTTCTTATCATCCATCTCATTAAATATATTTAAAAATTAGTTATAACTAGAATTAATCTAAAATCACAATAATTAAATTTCACAATTATATGTAACATACAAATCTATATTTAAAAACTGGTTATAACTAGAATTAATCTAAAATCAAAAGAAATAAATTTTACAATTATGTATAAGATACAAATTTATCATTTGAAGATGATGTATATTTTCATCTTAAATAATATAAAAGTGTTTTGATTGTATTATATTTGTCCTTTTTCTTTTCATTTTTTTTTTTCATTTTAGTCTTTGTACACTCCATCTTTTTCATATTTTCCGTGATCAAATCAAGTAAGATTATAAAAATTGGAATAAAATCTTTTAGTGTCGTACCTCTCATATAATGAATTATTGTCTTTGTTTCTCTTCTTCAATATTTTTCCAAACTTTTTACAAGCAAGTGTAGATTTCCATTACCATTTCTTTCATTGACTCACTTGATTCTTCTTGTAGTGTGTTTTCAATAACATTCCTTTTTTCCTTTTGTTATTAAATTCTTTGTTAGCAAGCTTATTAATTTCCTGTTCATGCTCTCAATTTGTCAAAGAAAATGTGGACAAATCATTTAATTTATATTACAATAACTTTTGGTTCTCAAGATCTATCAAGACACTTTATCATTTTTACATCAAGCTTTTCCTTCTCAAAATTTTTGTCAAGCCCAATAAAATTGTTTATATTATGGATAAACCTTTTCAACACATATAAAATTATATCTTCTTGTTGCACTTTGAAAAGTTTACATTCTTGATTTAAAACATGTTTTCTTGCCATCTTACATCTACATTTTGTACTACCTTTATGTTACTTATAATGTATCATACATTTATTTGATACTCATACTTTGAGAAATATGAGAAGATTAACTGTCAGATGTGATAATTTCTTTGTTTATACAATCATATTGTGTCATATAATTTCAACATCAATAGAATCAATCTAATTTTTTTTTTTTAAAAAAACATCATCAACTTTGTGCATTGGAATATATGGACCATTAAAAATAGCATTTCAATACCTTTATCAATTCATCCAATAAAAAAATCTTATCTTCACTTTCCAAAACTATTAATTAACCTTTCAAACATAGGTAGTTTATTAATAAATGCATCTTTGCCCAAAGATAACATGCTCTCAACCATTTTCTTGAAAACAAATTTGAAACTTGAATATCTTTCAAGAATTAACTTTTGATATCAATTGTTCTAATATGAATTGAGTTCAAGAGGAAGTAAATTAAGCTATGAAAGATTTTCACAATAAGATGATTAATTTTCAATAAGTCAAATTAATCATCAATAAGTCAAATTAATCAAGATCCTAAAACAAGTTTTACAAAGATTTGAACTAGCAAGTCTTCCTTGCAAACCCAACAACTCAAAGTATAACAAATTAAGACAAAACTTAAAATTTAAATAAGGAGAAACACTTCTAAATGATTAACTATTTATTCAAAGAAAGATCAAGACAAAGAAATCACTTATAATAAATTTAAACCTCAAATTACAACCCAAACCCAAGATCAAACACAAGATCAAAATCTTGAACACTTGCATCATCATCAACATAACATATTATGTTGGAAGCATTAAATATTCAAGGTTTTGATAATCAAATCTTTAAACTTCAAGCTTTTATGATGAGCAAATGGTATGATTGTTGTAGGGTGTATCAATTAAGTCCTGTGTCACAAGTTAGGTAGGTCAAGTCATAATCCAATTGTGATGTTTAGGCTGCTCTTAAACAAAAAAAATTAAATTACTTTTTGACTATCATTTATGATTTTTGGCCTAATAGTAATTATTCAATCCAACAATTAATATCAAAGCCAATATCAGTGATTGCTGAGGAAAAGATTGTTGTAGAGTGCATCAATCATCTTGTAGTAAAGGTTAGATGGATAAAGTCACAATTGAACTGTGACACTTGAGTTGAGACCTTCTTAAATAGAAAGAGTTATGTCCTAACTATCATTTATAACTTTTAATTTAGTGATAAGCAATAATATAACAAGAAATAAAAATAGAAAAAAAAAGACTTGAAATAAAGGTTATCTATTATCACATTTCTCAATTTCCATTCTCTTTCTAAAAGTGTATTAGTATGTGATCTTTTCTATATGATTAATTTATTTAAATGTATAGTATTTTATTTTTAATTATCAACTAAAAATAATATTTTTGAAAATTGTCAATAACTACAAAAGATTTAATATCATTGTATTTTAAATATAACATTATAATTTATATATTCAAACATTTTTGTTATGGATTTTAATAATATTATAAAGGGACTCGACCAATGTTATGTTCTTCACATAATTATGCTATGCACATATGGGATTCAACCAAAAGACTGCCCTACCTCGTTATCAAGGTGTACCCTAAGCATAATCTTCACGTAATTAACCACAAGCATAATCTAATTCAACTTCATGACTCCATCAACTCGAACTAAAATGAAAAGAAAATCTTGATTTATTTAAGTTAAAATTATATCTCAAATTTTAAATTAAATACTTGACAATACCAGTTCCAATATAGTATTTAATCTTGTAAAACTTAAACTAGTTAAAATGAAGGAGAATACAAGAAAAATAAATAAAAAACTAAGAATGAAAACTAAACTAGTTGACACTTCTTCCTATGTATAATTATAATTTTGAAATTATTCATTAAATTTCTTTAATTTTATTGTGGTTCTTTAATTTTATTTCACTAGGTGATATAATCAGATACGATCTAACCTAAATTAAATAACATTAACTTATTTAAATCTAAATATATCTCAAATTCCAAAAATGTGTTTGAATTTCAGTTAAAAGACGAAATTAAGTTGAATTAAATTGGATTCAAAAAGAAAAATAGAACTAAAAAATACTAAATGTATTAGCATAACATTTAATAAAAACTAAAAATTAGTTTAGAGGTTCCAGCAAATCCAAAATCCAAAATCCAAATGAGAATAAGCTATTACCAGGACAAGGAAGAAACAAAGAATTTGGCTGGGCCATGGGCTTCCCTTTCATCCCACACATGTATAAAATGGACCATAACAACACTACATTATGTGTACATCGTAAATGTTCGGTTACATCAACATGTTACCCTTACCACACAACATATCTTAGATCACAGGAACACTCTGACCCCAACCAAAAAAATCCAGAAAATCGCATAATTCTAGGTATGATTGAGAACATTCGAATGCAAATCTCAGTTAACAAGAACCAAAAATTAAAATTCAACGGCATACTGTTAAAGATGAGTGCACGAACACGTTATGAATTGATTGATTCAATAACTGGAAAGAAAATTACGCATTGAAAACAAGAACAATAATTGATTTCACAACTCATTGGTAGAATGACAAATCGAAGTGGAAAAGATTGGTGAAGGAAATAAAATTAACTTTATTGTTGTTGATCAGAGCGATGAATTATTGCTAGCTGTATCCAATTATTAATCTGTGTCACAGTAGAGAAGAAAAAGAGGAGGGTGTGTCCACGTGTTGGCTCTTTCGGATGGTGGCACACGTGCGACCCGCCAGGAGCGTGTGAACATCGTGGGGCCGGTACGTGCGCGCCACGTGCCGCCACAGTTTGTTCGTTGTGGTGGAAGATGTGACAGAGCACCACCACGTAATCCAGTGGCAGTTTCCCCGTTGAGCGGAGGAAATAGCCCACGGAGCGAAACGAGTCTTTGCAGATGATGCGAATTATATTTAATCGTGGAGGGGATTCTGAATTGGGTGGTGGCGGAGGAGGGGGATTCAGTCGCAGTCTCAGGCAGCGTTCTAGGGTGGCGGTGGGTGTAGCCACCGCATTCACGCTTGCGGTCACGAGAAGAAGCATGATTGGAAGAAAAAGCATTGTTGGTGAAGAAGACATTGATTGGGGTGTGTGATCAAGATTCAAGAAGCTGTTGCTAACGATTCAGATTCCTAGGGTTTTTTTTTTTTGTTCTTATTGAGTTTCACTGATCACCTTAGGAAAAAAAAAGGTTAAAACTTAATATTAAATAAAAAATATAATTAAAATATGTAGTTTTAACATTTAGTTAATATCAACAAAATTAATTTTGATTTTAAATAATAATTTAATAAAGAAATTGATATTTTTACTATGATACTTTTATTTTTTAATGTAATTATTATTTTATAAAACATGTTCTTACTGTAATTAATTTTTAAGATTCGACTAATTACAACACATGTAACTAAATTTAATTATTTATTTTCGTTTTTAATAAAATTTTTACTAAAAAATTGGGAGTATTTTTAAACACGGTAAATAATTAAGGGTAAATATTAAAATAACAGCAAATGTGTCTTTAAAGAAAGTGTTTAGAAGGGAAGAGAAAATAATTGAATTATACTTTGATATAGGAATTGCATTGAAAGCAGCTTGTTAGAATATCATCATCACTGGTCATGGCTGTAAATTATGTATTTTAATTTTTCTTGGAAATCAAGGTGCGAATTTTCTTGTTTGCAATAGTTTAGTGTACCCTTTCAAAGGGACGACGAAACTTGTCTTGCTCAAATTAAAAGATATACATCTCCTGTTGTTCAATAATTTTGATAATTAGTTTTATAAAGTAATTTTTTTATAAAATTTTTAAAATATGAAATTATATTAATTTAAGATATTTAATTCATTTGATTGGTTTGATTTTTGGGAAATGATGAAATTACAATTATGATGTTGCTCGTGTGTTTTATAAAATTCGTTTAATTTTTTAAAAGTTATGTGTTAATTTGCTTGAGTGTTAAAATATTAAAAATATGTTTTATAAGTTTTCAATGTAATTGTGCTTTTTTATAACGCATAAAATAAGAAATAGCGGACAAATAATTTGTTATGAGATGTGAAATATATATGTGAATTTAGAAATTTTTAGTTTCGGTGAGATTTATATGGATGATTAGAGAGATATTAGATACATAATTAAGAGAAGCTCAAATGACATATAAAAGTTTTGAGATTGGTAAAACTGTTCAACATTAGCGGTACACATTTAATTCATAAATAATCATAGGTTCGTGGAAGAAAATTATTAACTTTAAAAAAAGATTTAAATAGAATTAAAACTTATATCAAAGATTTTTGTAAATTGTTCAATTAGATACATGAAGATGATCATACGAAATTTTTATAAAAAGGTTCATAAAAGTTTTTTAAAATATTTTTACATACAATAATAGAAAGAAGAGATAAGAGACTGTAAACACTTTTGTATTATATTGTTTCACCGATAACTTGAGTTATATTCGATCCTTCAATACAAACTACAAAAGATTTTACTAGTGATAAATTAATGGATATAGAGGATTTTAAATAAGTCTTAATCATATAAATGCTTGTATATTTGAGTATTATTTTTATTGTACATTTTAGAAAAGTGGAAATTTAGTTAATTTTCTTTTATGTGTTAAGTGTAGTGCAAATAGTAATATTGTATTTGTGTTTATTAAACCCCATAAAACCGGGGCTGTGAACATAAAAAGGAAAAGAAGCAAATACTAAGTTGAAACCCTTTAAACTCAATAAAGTCATCTCAATTCTCAGCCAAGACGAGAGGGAAGTCACAGCCAGAAAAGTCCAGGATTAAAAGAAGGCAACAAAAATGTTAAAAGAGCATGGAATATATGACTTAGCAGTAGGAAACATGCTCTCCTTTTTTTCAATAAATACATTTTGGGAATTCAATTTTAAATTTGAAATTTAAATTTTCCTTCATTTATCTTCGTATATTTCGACCAACATATATAAGGTTACTAGCTTACAATTTTATTTCATTTAGAATGAATTTGGCATATGCATTTCGGTTACAAGAAACTATAAATAACTGTCTTTTTTTTTTTTAAATAACTTTTGATAGTCTAGAATGAGAGACTGAATTCTATAAAATTTATAGAGTACTTTGAAAGAGAGAAATTTATCTTATTATTTGAGTCTTATATTGAATCATTAGATTAAATGATGACCCTCTTAACACATAAATTAGAACTTCTTTAAGTAATGTGACATCTTATATTATTTTATAAGTATATCTCTTTTATTATTATTTTAAGTTTATTTTCTTTCATAAATTGAGGTTTTTTTTTTTATTATTGTTTCGTTTTCATGTAGTAATATGTATATATTCATCTTTTGTTCCTAGATGCAAACTTTCACACTTAAATAATAATTTGAATTTAACTCGTATTTAGTGGAAGATTTCTAATATATCTTTTTACATATTTTCTTCTTTGTTTTGTATTGTTCTTATTCTTGTATTCATGTTTTTGTTTCATTCTTAGATATAAAATTTTACACTTACATAATTATTATAGATTAAACTCATGTCAAACAATGAACATATTTGAGTTTTGTTGTTTATGTTTTTTAAATCATAAAAAGATATATAAAAAAAAATCAAGCTCTTACTTAAATCAAGCTATTTCAAGTTAGATTATTATCACTTAACTGTTGGAGTGAGATTATGATTTTGTATGAAAGCTTGAATTTGAAAATTTTCTGATAATTTGTCATATATCAAAGCTTGAATTATAATTTTTTTCAATAATCTGCCACTAATATCATTTCAGTCTCTAATTCTTGTAACTAATTCATTATTATTTTTTGTGTTCTCAATTTGAGCTCTGTTCATTACTTTTATTTCATTGGTAACTCGATTCTTTGTATGTTGTTAATAAAATATTAGTAAATATTAATTATGTTAAAGGTTGTTCTAATAATATTGATTATTGATTACAACTTATTACCAACATTATGTGTAAAACAAGTATGAAAATGAAATTTGTCATATATTCTACCTTTAAGTATTGAGTATGCAATTAAATCTTACTTTTACAATCTTATTGCTTGAAAGTATCTTGTTAGAATATCATCATTATTAATTTTTGTTTCTTAGTTTAAGCTATAATCTTGCTGCTAATTATTATTGTGATTTCTATTTTTGTTTTTATTTCATTGGTAACTTGAACTTTTTGTATGTTGTTAATAAAATATTAATAAATACTAATTATGTTAAATATTGTTCTAGTAATATTGATTATTGATTAGAACTTATGATGTTGTTAAAGGTTGTTCTAATAATATTGATTATTGATTACAACTTATTATCAACATCATGTGTAAAACAAGTATGAAAATAAAATTTGTCATATATTCTACCTTTATGTGTGTTGAGTATGCAATTAAACTTTACAATCTTATGTATATCTTTTATCCACGTGCAAGTTTTTTTGTTTGCATTAGTTTGGTGTACCTTTTAAATGGACTAAACTTATTTTTCTCAAATTAAAAAATCAATATGGATATACATCTCATGAATTTTTGTATTAAAAAATTTTGGTAATTAATTTAAAAAAATTATATATTTTTTTAACCCAGTTTAGCTCAAAATAATTTTATCAATAAATAAGATTTTTTAGAATTTGAAATAGTGTTAACTTAACATATTTTGTTGGATTGATTAAACTTTTGGAAAATGATGAAATTATAATTATTATGTTTTTTCTGAAATTTGTTTAAATTTTGGATAGTTGTGTGTTAATTTGCTTATGATAAGTAGTACTATGTTTTGAATGTTTATGACATGAGAAATTGAAAAGTAGTATGTTATGAGATGCTTAACAAATATGTGAATGATTAGAGAGAGATATATAAAGATATATAGTCAAAAGAAGAAGTGACCTAGAATAGTTTGAGAATGGTGAAATTATTCAACATTGGGTGTACATATTTAATTTGGGAGTAATTATATGGCTCAGGTGAAATAAGGTATTAGCACTAAAAAGAAACATTTAAATATTTAAATATAGTTAAAACGTTGCATTTGAAGAATTTTGAAAATTGTCCAAATAGATATTTGAAGGGGGTTTAAATGTTTTATAAAAGTATTACAAATGTTTTGTAAAATGTTTTACAAATAGCTAAGAGAAGCACTATGACTAATAATAGAAAGAGATACTACACACTTTTAAGTTTTATAATAGTTCTTCTATAACTTAACTTATGTTGTATTCAACTCTCAAATGAAAATTGAAAAAGATTTTACTAAATAATCAAATAATTACAATTATTTTTCATTAGCACTTATGGTTTATATAAGTATTCAAAGTGTCTTTTGACTATCTACTAAACTTTCCTTAAGTTTAGTAATGAGTATACAATGTTTTTTTAAACTTACATAAAGCTTTTTTAGGCTATACAACAACAAAAATTGTTTTCACAAGGTTTTACATTCAACCGAATGCATATAAAATATAATAACTCATTGTCTAGAATCTAGCTTCACACAAATATGAAAAATATACAATGAAAAACACTTCTTTTACTAGTTGTCTAAGAGACAATGTGTTTCTCAAGCACTAAAAACTTTTAAGAATGAAAAAACAAGTACTTATGAATGTAAATGAGCTTTCTGTGAATGTTTCGTTACATCTGTCCATAACGAAAATCTATTTATAGGTTTTACAAAAAAATCTATTGTTATCCAATATTTATGTATTTTTCTTAGTATAAAAAACTTTTAGAATATATTTTTTTATTTTTGAATAATACTTTATATTTCTTTTGATGAGTAACAAAAAATACTTTATTTAAATAATTATGTTAATTGTACCGACCATATTAAAATGATCGTACATACACTATCAACTAAGATATAAGTTCTGTGTCGATTTTCTTTAAAATTAGTATATTATTTTAAAGTTTGTAAACTATTTTCTTAAACTTTCAATGTGTTATTTGAATCATTTAACAATATGTACTTGTTTTAAAAATTGAAAGTTTAGTTTCAATAGGTATAAAAAGAGAACAATGGGGTTGAGAAAAAAAAATACATATGTATATTGACTTCAAGGATAAATTAGAATTAAGAAAATAATCATAATAAAATGAGGCAGAAATTAAGAAGTTTGGTTCAAGGGATTTTAACCACTTTGATTAAAAAAATGAGGTTATTATTTGAGTATAGCATTATAATTTATGAGGAGATGATAGGAAATTTTTATAGTTAATTTTCAAAATCATGTCAGAAAAGTATAATTAAGCCTAGCATTTAATGCATTATTTGTTCGAGCATGTGAATGTGAAAGGAAATGATTAATATCAACCAAGCGTGAAAATTGTAAATGAATGTTAATTTTCTTTTTAAGGGTTCAAAATAATATTATTTTAGAAACATATGGTATGAGTGATAAATAAATATAAAAAAATTAAAAGAATAAAAGAATAAAAGGAAATTGAAGTAATGTTGAATGTGAAGTTATCCATGTGAGATTTGCTCACAGTTACATTCTTTGTTCCATTTAAAATTTTGAATAGTTTTCATTCATGTATTGTATTTTACAGTTCTTGTTTAACTTTTAAATCTCTCTCGTTTATATTTACTTAATTGTTTTTAAATGTAAATTCCAGACCAGTTTAGTGAACTTTTCATTTTATCAATTTTGTTACTCAATCCATTTCAAAACCAAATCAAATTAACACACCTAGTTATGGAGTATCTAAACCATCACCCACACATATATCTTAAACAGCACACCTGAGTATCTCACAATTAACTACATTGGAAAGGTAAAATTTAACTACGAACTCATTAATTGAATGGATAACTAAACAACTGAAAAAAAAAAAAAACATAATATTGTGTAATTCAGTTATGTTTGGATAAGTATTAGCAAAATTACTGAACAAAATTAATATATTGATTAAACATTAAAGATAAAAAACCATAATTAAGTTGACATTTTCAGTTTTTAATGTTTTCTAATAGTATGATTAAACATTTTATATATATATATATATATATATATATATATATATATATATATATATATATCACTTAGTTATTAAATTGATTTTTCTTTGTATCTACTAGTCAAAATAATAAGAATTATAATTTCTTATTTATTCTTATTTGAATATATTTTATTAATTAAAGTCTTATTACAAATTTCAAAAGAAACACAATCTAAAATTCTTCAGCTAAAATAAACTTTCTTTTTCATCTTTATTATTCATATAGTTGATTTTGTAATGACTTATCACTTTCAATTCATCCCTCGTTTTGTTTTATATCCCTAGACAAAGTTGGAAGCTTTTTTAAAGTAGTCTATCAATAATTAAAATATATTTGTATCAACAGAATATTATTCATCTAAAGTATAATATATATAACATATATATATTTAAGAAGAATGATAAAATACTTTGCAGTTTAAATTATAAAACTGAACAAAACTTCAATATGAATATGAAGAAAGAATAAGTTGGGCTTCTTTATCTTTCTACGTGGTGGAGATTTCTTTTTTCACTCCCATATATTCTTTTTCATTTTTATAAATATAAAATATTTTACTTTGTCCTTAAAAATACTTATATATTAAGTTATTTCTTTTAGTGTATTTTTTTAAATTATATAATTTGAAAGTCATTTTTTATTTGAGTTGTATAGTGTAGAAGTTTTTTGACTTTCAAATTGTACAACCTATAAATTTGTTAACTTTTAAATTGTGATATCTAAAAATTCTTTTATATATACAAAAATTCTGAATTATCTAATCTGAAAGTCAGTTTTTTTGCAAAATAAAACTTATTTTTTTTTAAAAAATAAAACTTATAGAGTATGTAATACTGAATTGCACAATCACTTAATCTAATTGATTGCTTAATTATGTAATCCATAAGTAACAACCAAATTACATAATTCAAACACTTCTTTTTTTCATATAAAAAATAACTTTTACATTACAAATTTTATATTACATAATTTTTATTTTTTTTAAATTCAAACATATAAACAAAAATGACAATGATAACAAAGAAGGTGGGGAGACTAAGAAATGCTGAGAGCAAGGGGGACAACTTTGGTCCGTTAACCACCTCAAGAGTGTACGTGGGAGTGCATAAAGAAATTTTCTTACTTACTCATTAAAAAGGTTTAGGTTTGAAGAAACTGTTTATCTATTAAGTTTTTAATAAATCTTTAAAGAAGTGTTTTTGATTGGATAGTAAATTTAAAAAAGTGAATTTGAAATGAAAGTGTATGAAAAGTTTAATTGTTGGATTAAAAAAAAAGATGATAAGATTTGAATGGAAAGTTTGTAAATGATGTGATAAATATAATAATATTTTAGTATAATAAGTTATTAAAATTATAAATTTATTCTTAAAATTAAAAATAAAATTTAATTAATTTATTTAATGTAATTACTAATATTTTAAAATATTTATGAAAATATTAAATTAATAATTTTTTAACAATAAAATTAATTTAATATAAAATATTTAATTTATTGGTTAAAAAGATTAATATTTTAAATATAAAATTATAATTTTAAATAATTTTAATAATAAATTTAAATTTAATTATTATTTCATAATAAGAAATTATTATCATATAATTTATTTTCATTTTAAATATTTATATTTTGTAATTAAATTATAACTATATTTATATTATCATTAATTATTTTACTAATAATATTATATAACATTTTTGTTATAAAAATTTATATAATATTTATTTTTAAATACTATTTATTATTATATTATGTAATAAATTAATATATACATATATATATATATATATAATGTAATAAATTATTATATTAAAAACATTTATTTTTATATTATGTAATAATTTAAATATAGTTTAGATTCTCCAAATCTTCTTTAGCAAAGAAATACTAGAGATATTGATATTCGTTTTTTAATTATTTTTTATTCCTCGAATTGTGAACTTTCAGCGCATTTTGTCGTTTCCGTATGCGAAAACAAAGTCATCCTGTGAGAGATTAGTCTCCCTCTTCTGTGGAAATTGCATTTTCATAATAAAAAAACAATCACGAATCTATTACGTGACAGGACACCAAAAAAATCATAAATAGTTTGGAGGTTACATTGAAAAAAAGATATGGACACTCATAAATGGTTAAATACCTATTGGTTTTAATCAAATTCCAAAATAAACAGATTCTGAATAAATGTTTCTTTATTACTTTAGAAAGTTTTAGATTTTTCTCATAATTGGATTAAATCAATCTCATAAAAAAAAATCCTCCTCAAAATTTTCTTTAAGCATCTCTAAATTTTTAAAAATTTTTAAAGGTGACCTATTTACAAGGACATTTCTGAATTTGGAATTAGTTTCTGGAATAATATATTTCACAACAATTTTTTTTATTAAAATAACAATTTTGAAAGATAATTTGGAGGTAGATTTATTTTTTTAAAAAATAATTATAAAATAAAAAGATTATTTTAGAAATTAGTTCCAAATCAAAAATTAACTTCCAAAACAATTCATTTAAAAATAAAAAAAAAAATCTGAAATAAACTATTCCGAAACTATTTATTCTAAAATTAATTTCTGGAACAGTTTATTTTAATTTTTTTTTAAAACAATTTTGAAATAGAATCTTTCAAAAGTCAATTCTTGTTAAGATGAACTTTCCAAACAGTCTATTTTAAAACTATTTTTCCACTAACTTCAAATTCCAAAACCACCACCAAATGCATAACCAATCCCGAATCAATCTCAAAACCTTTAATAAATCATCTTTATCTCACATAATTGATAAGTGGATGAACGACAAAAGGAATGCTATGGCCACAATGATAAATGGAATGACTTTTTGAAGGTGGCAGTACAATATACATGAGTGACAGTAATGAAGGTGTGTTCGAGGTGCAAGAGTATATAGAATTCTAAAAGATTATAAGAGTATGCACAACAAAATATGAAAGAACATTTTTGAAAGTTTAAAAAATGTTGGAGGTGCCTTAAAAAAGCCTTGGAGGTGGAGGAAGAAGCTGTAAAACAAAAATAAATAGATAAATAAAGAATCCATATTATATAAGATAAATATGTTGTTTATCACACAAATTACAAATATTTTAAGATCAGTGTACGAAACAAACCTGTTTCAAAACCTAAAGTTTAAATCAACTTAAACCACAACACTTTAACAAATTTGATTTGAATTACATAATTATTTTTTTTTACGAATTTTTAAAGACAGAGCAAGTAATGAAATTCTTTAATTCAATCCTTAGAACTAAACAACTACTGAAACAAAAAAAATATATAATTTTGAGTATTAACAAAAATTACTGCATGAATATTTATTAAATATTAAAGATAAAAAAAAAAAAAACAGAACTACGAACTTTCAACCGAAGAGTTACCACAAATTAAAAAAGAAAAAGAAAAAAAAAATCCTATTTGATGATGGAACAGGATTGTTCACCAAAGAGAGGGATCGTGAGGGTTGGCGCGTTGCCTGCTTCGGATGGTGGCGCAAGAGCGACCGGCGGCGAGAGTGTGAAAATCGTCATTGTCGAGAAGGCGAGTGACGTAACTCCGAACCTTAAGCTCGTTATCGCCGAAGATGTCACATAGAGCAAGCACGTACTCCATAGGCAGTGAACCTTTCATCTGCAGCGCATGGCCCACGACGCGAAACACGCTTTTGCATACAACATGTTGATTAAATTCGAAGAATGCATAGAGTTTCGAATCCAGCGGTGGTGGAGGCGACGGATTCAGTCGTTGCCTCAGGCACATCTCCTTGGAGCTCGATATGGCCACTGAAATTGTCATCATCAGTGGCAAAAGAAGCATTACAACAGCGATCGCTCGTGAAGACATTGGAACGTCGAAACCAGCTTTCGTTGCTCAAATCTTAGGGTTACGATGAATGCTTTTCTATGGATTTGGGAATTCTCTTCATAATCATTCTTCTCCTTTAAATAACATTTAATTATTATCTTTTCTTTTTTTCCGTGCAAAGAAAATATATTTTTAAATTTTCAATATCTTTAATTTCAATTTTTTAAATATATATATATATATATATATATATATATATAGAGAGAGAGAGAGAGAGATAGACACAGACATAGGTAGATAGACAAACAGAAAGACAGGTACAAGTTGACCGGAAGACATGTAGACAAGTAGTTAAGTAGAGACGTACACAGGTAAGGTAGATAGGTGAATAAGTAGACAAGTAGATAAGTGAACAAATAGATAGGTATACATGTAGATAGATAGATAATAGGTTGATAGGTAGAATGGAAATGGATAACTAGATAGATAGACAACTATGTACATAGGTAGATAGATAGATAGATTATTAGGAAGATAAATAGGTAACCAAAAATTAAAAATGTTATTTGTGAAAACTTTTATCACTCATTCTTTTTGTTTAACCTTTTTAGACAAAATCTTTGTGAATTTAAACAAAAGATGAGTGATTCTACTCATTCCTCAAGCTTTCAGACGAGTGTTAAAAGTAATGAAGGATAATGAGTGAGGGATGAGTTCAGAGAAACCAAAAGAGAAATATCTTAAATGAGAAAAAAAAAAGACAAAACTATGGAAGATATGAGAGGGATGTTGGAGATGTTAATGGAAAGAACTAAATGTAAACATAGTGAGAGGTCTAGTAGGAGAAGTAATTATCATGATGACCCATCAACAACTCTTGAGACAACATAAGAAAAGATATTATCATGAAGACTGTTATTCCCAAAGGTATTTCATTCTATAGAGCCCTGAGGTAGATATTCCTTCTTTTTGTGGGAATAAAAATGTTAAGAAATATTTAGAATGGGAGTTGAAGGTTGAGAAATTTCTTGAATACCACCTAGTAGATTAATATAGAAGATTACCCATGGATACTTTATGTTTTTAAGAATATGTCATGTATTGGTAGAAACAACTACAATTGGAAGAAAATCATAAATTTTGAATTGTAGTGAGTTAAAGGTATGTATGAGAAGAAAATTCACAGATGGAAAAAAGGAATTTGTGTGAAGAGAAAAAGAATTTAGAGAAAAAGTACAATCTCTTATTAGAGAGAAAGCAATGGAGGAGGATAAGAGAAAAACATAAGAGAAAAAAAAGAAAGAGAAGAGAAAGAGAAAGAGAAAAAGGAAAGAAAAGAGAAAGAAGAAGAAGAAATGTTTAAGAAATCCAAGAATGAAGAGGAATCTTTTATCACACCCCCTGAAACCATAGTTGAGAAAGAATTCTTAAAGGAGGATTCCAATACTTTGAACTTTTCTTTTTATTTCAATCCTAGATCTAACTTTTCTTTTGAAAATTTTATAGAAAATCACTTTTTGCTTGGAACTGAATTAGACATTGAAATAAATATTCTTTATAAATAAACATGTGAGAAGCTATTTGAAGAAACATATTTATCTGAACTTGAACTAGATAATGACATAAGCTCTTTTCTCATAGAATAACTTTGTGAACAATTATTTAAAGCAAAATAGCAAGATGAATTCATAAGGTAGAAAAATAGAAAAATAAAAATAAAGGTATTCCTTATCACCACTATGTCTATATGTTAGGTAAGGGTATATTGACCTTGAAAGAAAGGTCATTTCTAATTATACTTTTATCCTTAAAACTTTTGTATAAATATCATTTATTTTACTGTTGATTGTTTCTACATGACATTGTTTGATCTTGAAAGAAAATAAAAAGAATACAACAAATAAAGATTGTAGTCAATGAGTATCATGTAAGATAGAGGATAATTTTTTTCGAAAGGGACGGTCTGATGGAAATCTATCTAGCAAACTACAATCAAAGAATAAAGAGGTCACAAAGTTAGAGATTTGACCAAGAACTTATGTTGGGCTTAATTGGGTTTATTTAGGCCTCCAAACAGAAAAAAGTTCAACTTTGAAGAAATCACTTTAGAATTTTTCGAGCATCAATAATACAAGACCTCTATCTATAGTTTAGGAATTTATTTGGGCCTTGTATTATGAGTCAAGTAGAATAAAATTTTAAGTCTTGTATTTTGGCTACGAGTATATTAAGTTTAGAATAAATTAACCTAGTGCATCTAGGGATATATTTGAACCTCCTTAAGTCCAATACAACCCTAGGACGTCGAAAGAAAGACTTCGGTGCCAAACTAGGGTTTACAACGAAGTTTGGGCATTAAACTAATGTATATAACCTAACTTGTATGGCAAGCCGGGTATGACATGAAAAGTAGCACTCCCTTCATGTGTGTCACATGGCAACCTCTTATTGAGAGGATTTAGAAGCTTGGGCTGCAAGCTACTCTTACCACATGTCACCTTGTGAATGGACAGGATTCTGAAGCTTGCTGTCACATGTCACTTTGTGAGTGGAGAGAATTTTAGAAACTTATGTTACAAGCTTAGGTATCTAAAGCACTATAATAAGAGTAATTGACTATGTAATTTTCAATTTATGAATGAAAAAATTTCCATTACTTTTAACTTATCAAGGTTTTCTCTAAATTAGTCTTTCATAAGATACTTTTCTAGATTTCCTCCTAAACGTTAGTCTAACTTTACTCTACGAAATTTAATCACAAATCCATCTCAATTTACTCTTTGTTCATTTTCCTTCCACAACAATCTTCCTTCTCCACACATCCATGAATCACGTCCAAAATTTCAAAGAAAAAGAGGACATTGGCACATGCACATTGAAGGTGGTCTTCCATCATAACGGGTTGCTATAATATCATTAGTCGATTGTCAATAATTATTCTAGTGATATTCTCCAAATTATTCAGAGTAGGTGTACAAACCTGGCTTCAAAATTTCCAAATATAAAAATAAGTAGTTATTGTATCAAACATGGCATGAGAGAATGCTAGAAAAGAAAAGAAAAACTAAATAAAATGTAGGTCTTTCAAGTTTCAAAGCACACTAATAATAAGCTAGAAGAATTATTGGTTCGTGTGAATTGAAAAGTAACAGCAGAGCCTGAAGAACTGCTCCATCGTTTTATAGCAACGTGCTTCACAAAAAAGAGAAAAAGAAATTGTTCTTTTTTTCACACCTTTCCTTTTTTGGGCCTACTTTTTCCCATGACAGAAGTTCATCGTAATTCCCTTTTCTTCTCTTACCCTTTTAGTCCTTCAAACGTGAAAACACAAAGAATAAAGGGAAAAAAATATATAAAAAGTGAGGTGTTGATCATCAATGTTACTGTGATTACTGCGATTTATTACATGGTATGCAATGCTTCTTTACCTAAATTCTTTGCCCATTGATAATTTCTCCTCACACTCACTGCATTAACGAACTTAATCTTTCTCTGTCCAATCTTTAGTAATTGCATAAATGACCCATTATTCATTGCAAATTATATCACAAGCCAACTTGGCCTGGCCCCTTGTCACCAACGAGGAACATATGGGAAACCTTACAAACCGTGAATCCGTTGACTTGGATATACAAACTGTATATATTATTGACTGTTGATGCAGAAACTGTTGAGTCATCAGGTGCTGTTCTAGTTTTGCAGAGGCAGAATGTGTCAGTCACTCACAGAATATTTTTCCTCAGTTGTTTTAGACTTTTAAAACATTTTAGGAGATTCATGCATTTAAATTTCATTATGCATTACATCATGGCAAGCTCATTATGACTGTTTCGGAGTGAAACTTTTTTGTACAAATTTACATCTTAGAGAAGATATTAACTACTTTTTATTCAATTTGTTGCCCCCTCCCTGCCCCTATTGTTGCAGGATAAAATAGAATTTAAAACTTAGTGCTCAATTGACAAAGATATAGCAAATAGGAAGGGAGTTTTTTTTTTTGCGGTCTTTTTGCTTATCAATAACAGTACTCAAATAAAAACAATGGTAGCAAAATATGAGTATTTTATTTTCAGGGTGGATACATAAAAGTACAAAGTGCAAGCAAATATGACACACATTAGATTAATTTTGGCATAGGTGATTGCAATGCTGAATTTTTCTTTCTATTCTTTCTTTTTCTGGAAATTCAGCAAATCTGTGATGATGGAAACAATATTACAAGGGTCCATTATTTACCTTACGAAGCACCATTGATCATTCAGCTATGAACTATATTCTTAAACACGAAGACTTTAACACAAATATGGTACGCATATAGTTATCGAACAGATTGATCAGTGTTTGATCTGAGACAGCATGCACCTAACATCCTTGCTGTTAGGCCTGTCCTTGGGCTCATCCATGGTGCAAAAGCATGCAATCTTCAAAACCAGAAGCATCTGCTCCTCATACCCATTTCCGAGCAGCTTGGAATCAATAGCCTCCTTGGGATTCTCAGAACTCAAAACCTTCCTCAGCCACTTGACCAAGCTAATCTCTTCAGTATGCTGAAAGAACTCATCGGAAGGAAGCTTCCCAATCACCAACACACCAAGGATAACCCCAAAGCTGTAGATGTCACACTTATCAGTGAACTTAAGTATCTGGTGATACTCAGGAGCAATGTAGCCCACAGTGCCAGCAACATTGGAGGTGGTTATGTGAGTCTTGTAATCCGGCATTGCCTTTGCGAGTCCAAAATCAGCTATGCGCGCTTCCATGTCATCATCAACAAGAATATTTGCAGGCTTGAGATCCCTATGAATGATGCGAGGGCTGTGATTCATGTGAAGGTATTCAAGTCCAGCAGCAACACCAAGCATGATTCTATGCCGCGTCAACCAATCCAATTCTGCCTCACCCTTGTCAACCTTGCTCAGAATGTCCTGCAAGCTACCGTTCTTCATGAATTCATACACGAGGTAGTGGCAATCAGGCCTAGAAACATGCGCTAACAGAGGCAGAAGGTTTCGGTGTCTGATTTGTCCCACAGTTGCAATCTCAGACCGAATTTGCCTCATTTTCTTATGCAGAAGCTTGCTATCTTCCTCTGCTAATTCAGCAGCATCTTTGGGAGGTTGAACCACTTTCTTTATAGCAATCATTTTGCCACTGCTTCCTGGTAACTCAGCCTTGTAAACCTCTCCACAGCCACCGCGTCCAATGATTTCCATCGAAGCGAGTCCATCTTCTTTCTCCAAGAAGGCCAAATCCTCTGCTTTCTTAATCAAGGGACTATAAATATCAGGACCCCCTCTCTTTCCTCTTCCTTTGATCAACGCCAAAGCCAGCTTGAACAACAGAGAAAACACGAACCCTGATAAGGTTCCCGCCAGTGCCCCTGCCAAAAACCCGAGAATCCACCCTGCCACTTTTCTCTTAGTGTGGTTGTGTTTTCGGTCGTGGTTAGGGGAAGGACCAGGTGCCGCTGCAGGGGAATCATTTGAAGCTCGGGAGTTTCTCTTGTTTGAGGGAGGTGCAGGAGCAGGAGCAGGTGCATCACCACCGTCCAAAAGGTAACGTCTCGAGAGAACGGAGTCCGATGAGGAGGAATGTTGAAAGCGGAGAGAGGGTTCGAGGAAGCTGTTGCCGGAGAAGTTGAATTGGCGGAGGTTGCGGAAGGAGCGGACGGAAGAGGGCACTCTTCCGGTGAAGAGGTTGTCGGCGACGGAGAGGGTTTCGAGGTTGGGGAAGTACTTGAGGAAGTTGAGGTTGCCGGAGAGTTTGTTGGAGGAGATGTCCAACGCGCGGAGGCGCGTGAGAGAGGAGAGTTCGGAGGGGACCTCGCCGGAGAAGAGGTTGTTGGAGAGGTCGAGCAATTCGAGCTTGCGGCAGTCAACGATTTGGGGAGGGAGGTGGTCAACGAGTTGGTTGTGTGATAGAGAGAGTTGTTTGAGCTCGGTGAGGCGTCCTATTGCGGGGGACAAGACACCTTTGAGATGCTTGGATTTCAGCACCAACCTCGTGATTCGGAGCACGTAGGTTTCCTTGGTCGAGAGCCTTCGCTCGCAGAACACACCCTCCGAGTAACATACCTCATTTGCCTCCAGTTGACCGTTGACTCCGAGGTCCTTTCGCACAGCCAAAAGTGCCTTGAAATCGGAGGGGTAGAGTTCAAGCTTGGCGTGGATGGAGATTAAGAACAGAAACACTGAAAAAAGCAATAAGCGAGATTTCACAACCATTGTGCTTCGCACTCACTTCTGCATCGTTTTTCTGCTTACTTTTATAGTGCCAAAGCGTGTGGAAAAACTTTGCACTTCTCCTTCTTCTTTGAATTTTCTCTTCCACACCTCCTCCACCGTCTAATTTCCGACTTCTTGATTTTGATTGGCTTTATATTTATTTATTTTTACTTCTCTCCTTAAGTTTGACTGTCACTCTCTCTTCCTTTATCTTGTTTCAACAAATGACAAAAACAACTATGCAATACTCTCACAGGTCCTATGTTCATATTTTCCTAGTTAGTGCTGCTCGCACCTTCACATATGTCGATAGCCACCTATAATTTGCTAGATGAAGTGACCTTTTTCGTGTTACATGCTCCCGTATAAAATCTATATATGTTGTATTTTTTTAAGAAAAACGGTTGTTAGATGGAAATATGAACTTTCTTTTCCCTTTTATCTTTTATGCACATGACTAAATTATGTTTGAAAGCCTTCTTACACGCCTAATTAATTACTGTGATTGCTACAATTTTTTTCTTTTTCCTATCTTCTGTCTAATTGGATATTGATGCTCAAGTGAGTGAAGACAAATAATAGTTTGACAAATTCACAAAAACTTATTACATTTTACCTTAAAACATATATTTATTTATAGTACTTGAACTAGGTTAACGAAGTTCAAATATATTCAAATGTCTCTTTAATCATAGTTTTATAATTGTTTTATATTTAATTATTGTTAATGAAATGATAATCCTAAGCACTAACTGATTCATTGAATATTTGTCTAAAGATCTGAGATGACGACTCTACCACCATCTGCCTATCAACATCTTAGTATGAGGATTTTTCGTATTGAAGGAAATATGATTTTAAAGTATAAAAAAAAAATATATGTCACATGGCTGGTAGGTAACTTTAAAATTTTTTATGTACATGACTAAATTATGCTTCGAAGCCTTCTTACACGTCTAATTAATTAAAATGATCACTACAATTTTTTTTCTATCCTTGCTCTTGGATTTTTATTTTCAGTTTTAGTCCCAAAAAGATATCTGAAATTAATTATATATTGATGTTGATCAAATTTAGGGTTTAGAGTTAAAGAGAAATGATGGTTTAATAAGTTCACAAATACTTATTATTTTTTATCTTAAAAACATATATCTATTTATAATATTTGAATTAAGCTATTAATGATTTCTAAATATATTCAAATGTCTCTCTACTTACAGTTTGAGAATTATTTTATATTTAATTATTATTAATGAAATGATAATCCTAGGCACTAGTTAATTCATTGAATATTTGTGTAAAAGTTTAAGATGACGATTCGTGCTACCATCTGTTTATCAGCATCTTGGAATATCGATTTTTCATATAGTAAAGTAAATATGACTTTAAAGTATAAAAAGTAACTTTTTATTGTAAAAATTACATCTCAATGAAGTTATGTTTTGGAATTTTTTTTTTTTAGAGAAATTATTCTAAATAATTTTTTTGTTATTTTTGCTTTTATTTTATTTTAAAATAATGCTTTGAGAAGCATTTTTTTTTTTATTTTTTTAAATCGTGTTTCTAGCATGATCTATTTTAAACTTTATTACACGTACTCTTCAAAGAAAACGTATTAGAAAACACAATTTTAAATTCACTACATGTACTATTGAAAGAAAGCGCAGTAAAAAAAAAAAAAATACAAATTTAAAATTCAGTTCAAGTATCCTTTAAAGAAAACATTCTAGAAAAAAAAATCTTTAAATCACGATTTTAAAATAATAAAAGAAAAGACACTTTACAGCGCGATTACATATATGAAAATTATAAATAAAATTAAAATTATGCTTCTAAGCGCAATTTTTCTAAAATAAAAACAAAATCCTAAGCATGATTTCTCTCAAATAAAAAAAATTAAAGTGTATGTGAATGTATGACCTTAAAAGAACATAATTTATCATAATGAAAGTTATGTTTGAAACACGACATTGTTTATTTTGAAATGTTGCCTTAACGTTAAAAATTTTTAAATTTCTCATTTTAATAAAATCAATAAAAAAATTGCACAACTTACGTGAAATAAACTACATAGCCGGATATGACATTTGTCATGGTGAAACTATTTGAAACAACCTCTTCTTAAAGCATAATATACATTTTGAGTGATGCAATCTTGTTATGATCTTGGGAACATAGAGATGATAGGGACGCTGTAGGATTAAAAATTTTTAAACTATTTGTTAAGTTCCTAGGTATAAATAAAATATTTTTGACTCAGTCATCCTTTTGTTTTTTCAAGTATTATAACGGTGCTGTTTCAATTTTCTTAATTTCAGTAATGCAAATTGAGTCCAACTGTCTCTTTTCATAAAAATTCTCTAACTAATCATCACCATAAAAATTTAGAATTTCAAGATCTAACAATCGTATGGGAGTATAAAATTACTCTAAACATAATTTTTAAAGGAACACTTTACTATATATTCATGATAATTTATGATTTATGTTAATGTAAAAAAAATTTAAGTTACTATTGCTAGATTATTCTAATTAAAGCATTTATACTGCTGTCAAAAAGAAATTAAAGTCCTCATATTATTGAGAAATTGATGGTCGTTGCAAGTCAATGTTGGACGTATGTTTTGGGAATTTATCACAAATCGCAATAGATGAGTCAAGTCTTCTCTTCTGTCGTTTAATTAAAGGTATGTGAGATTTTTTCTTTATTTTTAATCAAACTCGTGAACGACTGGGTCAGATTGGTGTGTTTCACTACGGAGATAAACGCATTTTCTCTTTCAGATTTATTTTGAAAAATTCTCCTCCATTGCTCACTCTGTCCCCGTTCACCACTACTCACATCTTTTCTCTGTTCCTTTCTGATGGTGACTTCCACTTCATAATATGTGGAAGAAATGAAAAAGAAGGACCAATCAGACACAAACCGAAGAAAAACAAATGTTTACATAAAAATTCTATCACAAACACTTTATTATGAAGGGGTCTCAGCTACCCAAACAGATGGTGCTTCTGAGGCCTCAAGATCAGCTAGTACACATAAACATTATCTTAACCTTCACAACAACTTATGTTATGACACTAAAAACATTAAACTCTCAAACCAACATAAACATAGTCAACAAACGATAATGTGTGTAACAATAGTACACTAAGTCAACTTACTCTGGCTAATCTTACTCAACACAACAACGATACATGAAGTATTTCTCCATTTGGCGTCCACATTCAGCACACACAACTCTCTGGGGTATGCCGCCAGTGCTCCCAGGAAGGATCAAGCGGTTGCAGTGATGAGGGGATTTGTTTTGGTTGAGATATCCATTCATTGCATTCACCACACCATCTTCCTCAATTCTATCCTTCCACTTGTCAAAGTCCTGCAAGCATATCAGAGCACTGTCACCCTTGGCTCTGGCCATTTCGGTGGCGCCCCTGCAGAAAATGGCCCACCCTCGATCACTGCCGTCGAAGCTCAGCACAGTCATCACTTCGCTCATGATCTCGTCGTTCTCCACCGTCCTTCCGTGCTGCAATTTGGAGTACAGCATGCTCTCCAAACGGGTCCAGAAGAACCAAATGGACGTCACGTTGGGCCAAAAGTAGCTGAACTTTCTGGTGCTGAACGTTTTTATCATCTTCTGCATCCGCTCCTTCGCGTTGCTCTTTCCCACGTACACCATCTCCAGCTGGAACTTCCCTGCTTTTGCCACACTCAATGCTGTTGCTGTGAATTTCTCAATCCACTCCAGGTCTTCTCCTCCATACAGGCACACCAGTTTTCCCTCTGCCATCTGTCAACAGAAACTTCATGTGTCAATATAAAAAATTTACACCTCTATTAAATAGTTTGAGAAGAAAAAATATTACAAAAGTGGGAAATAAAATAAAATGGGCAGAGGATTTTGTTACCCATTCTAAAACTGTAGGATCAATGCCATCAACAAGCAGCTCGAGGCTCCAAATCTCTTGCTTCCACAATGATTCTTCTTTCTCACTTGTGAAGGGGAAGGCCAAATTGCCCCAAATCCATATCATGTGGACGGCATTAGGGGAGGACAATCTGCCTTGTGGATCAAGGGCCACTAGAATAGCTGTCTTTGAGAAATTCCACACTTCTTTGATGTACTTAACTGCTGATGGCTCAATGATGAAAGGATCACAGACACTGTACCATGCCATCAATGACTGCAAATACTCAAACTTCTGCTTGTTCACGTCATTCCAGATCGCTTTGTCCACAACCGGGATCCAAACCATCTCATAGTGTGTGTCACCCCTCGCTCGTGCATCTTTGTACAAATTATCAAGCACCAGGATCTCTTCTTGTGAAAGATCAAGATCTGATATGAGCAGCAACACATGTTTCCTCCTTAGTACCTCGAGACTAGCCTGTTTGTCATAAATCAATGTTCTTAACCATGAAATAAGATTTATTTAACATAAGGACTACATGTTACTAAAAATCAAAGTACCCTTGATTTTGTAGTTCCATCCACAAGTGGAAGGATATCATCCTTCGCATATATCACTGCTCTGAGAATTTTCATGTTGTCCACATGGACCGTTTCAAAATGACGTTTCAGATTATGGAAGGCCTCATTATGCCTCTTGTCATCTGCACCGGGTTAAGGACATGCAATTGTCAAATATGCTTTATTCTAGATAAAATTTTATCCTTATATATACTTACTGAAACTCTCAAACAGCACATCAATTCAAAAGTATAATTGTACCCACCTATATATTGGTAGCAAAGAACAAGTTGGTTGGTGAGGTGCTCATAAATGCTAGTAACTTTGTGAGCAAGACTAGATAATTCCCATGCCTCAGTGGTTGATGAAATGGACCTGCAATGAACAAAAGGGGTCACTGATATTTCAAAAAGACAATTGATTTGAGGTGGATGATGGAAGAAGCTATGCTTACTCATTTCTGGTGCCTATGAGACTGGCAATTTGAGAGGCACAAGCCACAATACTTCTGATGACCCAGTAGGAAGCAATAGGAATGTGAGTGCTGGCAACAGACATGGGAGGTGTGTCCTCTGAAATGTATTCAGATGGAAGCTCCTTGAATTGAACGATGCAGGTGGTTACATCCATTGCAGCCTTCACGAGCCTAATGAGTGCTTCAAAATGGGGCTTCAAGGACATGAAATTCTCAGCAACATCTGGCAGTTGCTTAAGGAGGGCCACAGACTTGGCAAGAGTATTTTCAGAACTCAACTGAACAACGAGCCAAAACTCTCCAAAAATAACAGCAAAGGCTGCTAAGGTCAGCACAACTTTCGCATGCCATGCATAGCTAGACATGTAGGCCAGTAACACCATCGTTGATGAATGTGCATCTCCACCTCCCGAGCATTTGCATGATAGCTGCCAATATAGTCATGAATTACATATTGAGATCCTTTTATTTTAGACTTTAGAGCTGGGAAATTTTGATCAAATGAACCATAATACTTTGACATATTCAAGAGAATCACTTGGTGAGATAATAGTCCAAAATATCCCAAAAGAAAAAATACAAGGCTGTAGCTATAAATACTAGCAAGAAAATGCATATGAGAAGCCGTACACAGAAAAAAAATGCATATGAAAGCCACATAAGTGCCCTTCTTTTTGGGTAATTATTGTATGTTCTTTTATTTATGTTCTTATCATCATATCACCACTATATGATATCCCAAAGAAATATAAAGATTTTGGTTGTTATTTTTTAAGCCAAATAGCTAAATGAATATGACCCATAAAAGAAAATGAGAACAACAACATGAAAACCAAAACTTAAATTTTCAAACTCCCTGTGGAATTTCTCTTCAAATCTGTACTACTGCTTATATCTCTTTCTCGGGGTATATATAGGCGCGAGAATGAAAAGAGAAGAAAAGATAGAAAAAAAAAGTGATAGATTTGATAGAAAGAAAATATGAAATAGGAAGAGGATGAGAGGAAATAGATGTGGGAATATAATTAGGGTTGGTTTTAAAAATATAATAAGTGTTTCTTCTTAAAACTAAAATTTGCATATATGAATTATCAATTGTACATTTTACTATGAACTTTCATAAATTTATAAAAAAAAAAAATTCTTATAGGCGGTGATATTTTGACACTCATAAAAAAATACTTAATTAATAATTTAAAATAATAATATTTTAATGATATTTATTTTATTTTTTAACATAAAATCCTAATACACATTATTATGTTATTATTTTAATTGTGTCAAAACATTATTTTCCAAAAAAAAATACAGAGACTGTGATAGACTTTTTTTGGAAAACAATTGTATGTCACCTAAATCAACAGGTTGAAAATGTAATGAATATAATAAACGATGTTAAATAACATAAGACAAAATAGAAAATGAGTATATATTTCAAATAATCTGAATAGAAAATAAAAACAAAATGATAAAATACAATATTATCAAACTTAAGAGTCTATCGGTCTAAGTCAATTTCCATGAACAATTATTATAAATAAATGTGGTTGTGTGTGAGAGAGATTCATAAAAATTGGACATGCAATATTTTTTGTTCAAGTGGATGTAAAATGAGGTGTAAATAAGAAGGTTGATATGTCAATTCACTGACATAAGAATCAAAGAAAAGTAAATTCTATGCAAAATAAGGAAAGGAATAACTCTTTCTTTTCAACCGCAACAGATCACTGTCTAGTAGTTTGAGGAAATATAGGAACACATTCTATCCCTAGTAACAGTGTCAGGTAACTTTCATAAAAGTTAAGAAGATTTTCATATGAAAACAACCTCACACGAAATTTTGTTTATGCTGTAAGCCAGGGAGTCAAGCATGTCAAATTCAGCCAAAGCAGCAGTCATCTCCAATGCATCTTGGTCTCTTTTCACCTACCAAAAAACCACATATTAATAATAATGATAATAATAACAACAACAAAATAATTAAATAAAACGACGAGTTAATTAAAGATTTATCACATGCATGCAAAGTGGCAGAACGTAAACATGGTACCACCATAAAAGGTAACTCTTACTTCATGACCCTCAACGGTGCGGGCAATGAACCGAACCAGAATTTCATCCACGATTTGCAGAATAGGTTTGACATCAATTTCACGGCCATCAGGGGCATGTGTGGCCTGAACCTGCTTGGTCATGGCACTGTCATCAGAAGTGGAGAACATGCGTCGCTCCTTCCTTTGCTGCATCTTAGGGGTAGCTGTTAGCTGGCGAGTGTGGCTATTCATGTTGCTGAAATGGCTGCAGAAATATCAGAAGACTGAGTGGGAGGGAAATAGCAGGTTTTGGCTTGAGTATACGTGGTTCTACTAATATCATATATATAGCAGCATGAAGTGGAATAAAGCTTTGTTGAACATGTACCTTGCTTGCAAGAGGGTATTAAAAAAAGCTAAAGCGATTCATGAGTGCCCTATTCATTAGGATAAGAATACACCTAATTTAATTATCTGTGGTGGCCCCTGCTTTCTGATTTACCTTACATGCTTTATTATACTTAGAATAGAGCCACACACAAAGTTTATTTATTTTTTCTATCATCCATAATAATAATAATGTAATGGTAATGGTATCAACATTGAGCTAGGTTAAAAAAAAAGTGAGATCTGGTGCTTTTGTGACATCACTGATGCCATGTCACTAGGCTTACCTTGATTATTTAAAAACCACTTTTGTTTGGTTTTTTCTATTGGAAATACTACGTATTATAGTAACTTTTGTAATAGCAAGGGTTTAGGACTTATCAATGAAGTAACTTTTGTAATAGTAGGACTTATCAATGAAGTAACTTTTGTAATAGTAGGACTTATCATGGAAGTAACTTTTGTAATAGTTTGTTAGAGATTAATGATGGTAGTGTAACTGTTATGTTGTTTAATATTTGTTTTTAGTAAATGATATTTTTTCTGAAAATTATGCTTAAATTAAAAAAATTTCAGATTTTTTTTTTCAAAAATATTATATTAGTTTAAAATAATTTCATACTTTAATTTATAAATCAAAAGGACATCAAATGTTAATCCAATATTATGACGAGTTGGACAATGAACCTAAGTCCATAGAAGTAAAAAGAAAACTCATTAAAACAAAATACAAATAGGTAAAATTTCAAAGTATGCATTATTCACATTTATGATATATTTATCACCTTAAGAGTACTAGTTACTACCTTAATTATATATATTAGAATGTTGAGGATATGAACCTTTAGCCTAGGGTTATCATATCTTTGGCTATAATATTTTTGGATCCATCATGGGGAGTAATATGAAACGCTTTCCAACACTAACTTTTATATTCACAAGCAAACTCATACCTTAATAGAGAATAGAAAAACGAAATATATGTTAGGATATCATGTTGTAAAAAAAAAAAAACCTAAGCGATTTCATTTTCTAATACTTTGTTATTTGAACACTTATTGATATATTTGACTTCAATTAAGAATTATTGTTGACCACTATAAATCTGTTAGAACTAAATTATTATCTTTTTTCAAATTAGATTGTTTCCCCTAATACACACATTTTACATGTTTCATTCTTTTTAAGAGTATGATATGCATCATGTTAGTTTTTCTCTAAAATGAATAAATTTGATATATGATTTATCAAATACGCCAATATATTTCTTTCTAATAATTTTATATTTTCATCATGATTTTTTTTTTATTTCTTTTGCACCTACCATTTTGGTCTTATCTATTAAATATGTGAAATTCAAATTGTAGAAATTTTGGTGATATCAAATTGGCTCTAATTTCATTCACTTTATTTCTATTATTATTTCAACTAATTTATATTTCAATAAAAATTTATTTTTTGTTATGGAAAGAGTTTTGGTTCTTTTCTTCAAAGTAACACTGTTTATTCTCTTGTCATTTATATTTTTCCCTTCACCTAATATTTAATTTGTCTAAACATGTATCTATTATAAGAAAAAATTGAAAATCATAAAATATAAATACTTTAATCATTTTATTAAGATTAAGAAAATTTATGAAATTAATTTATTTTTTTAAAAAAAGTATGCTAGTAAAATTAGAAATGTTTTTCTATGATTATTTATTTAAAAAATTATAAGAATATATTTTGATAGGATAATGGTATGTGTATACATTTTTTGGTGGCTTCCTAGTTTCCATTTGGCAGCAATGGATATTATCCTTATTCTTATTCAACTTTAAAGATTAAAGCAAGTCTACCAATAGTTCAAGGACTTCTATACAACAATGTCATATTAATGTGACCGTTAAATCATTTTGATAAGATTTCTGAGTCATTATTTTATGTATATGTAGACCAGTGTTTGATTGCTTCAACCTCTTATAACATAAGTTTGAGGCTGGGAGTTGTATATTAATATGTCTATTTTAGATTCCATTCAAAAATATTTTAGTGTAAGCAGTGAACCTAAGTTAGATACTTGAGCAAATATCCTCTTCATAATCAAATCCTGAAGATTTCTTTGTTTAAGAAAATGTTTGTAATGAACCCATCAATATATATATGTAAATAACATGTGAACCTGGGCAATTAACTAGACTCAATTCACACCATCAATTAGTGAAAGATTGATCACAAACACAATTTAATTACCAACAGAAAAATGAGGGTGAGATCGTCTGATTATGGAAAAACAAATATAAATAAGTGTTTTCAAATATGCAGTGACAAAATTTGATCAACAATTTTGGAGGAACCAAAGTAATATACTAAAAATTTGTACATATATATATATCATCGTCACCAATACACAAAAATGAATATATAAATTAATATAGTTATAATCGTAAGAAAAATCACACATATTATGTTTCAGTCTTTTAAATTCTTGGAATCATTAATAATTGAATTATAATTAAAATTTTAAGATTTTAAGAGACGTAATTATCAAAAGAAAAATTTATAATAAATAAGTCACACTAAAAAAATAATTAAAAAAACATATAACACTTAATATTAATTTTTTATATTCCTAAAAAAAGTTCCTTACAAAACATTCTTGTATTCCAATATGCAAAAAGAAACAAATTTGTACAAGAAATAGTAAAAGCTGATATATTAAAAATAAATAATATAAACTTTCAAGTAGGGCAAGAGAGATTTTATATTTTTTGTTTAGAAATGGAATAGAATAAGATACTATTTAGAAACAATTTTGTTTTCCTTCTATTATTTTTTCAGAAATGAAAATATTATATAGAAATAAGTAGAAACAATATAAAAAAATATCTTAATTTTTTTCGATATTTTTTATTATATTTTAATATTTACTAAAATTAAATACCTATAAAATAAAAGAAAGTTCTCCTAATTTAATTCTGATTATATCTATGTACACAGAATTCTAACAAATTTTGAGGACCACTTTCCACCTCTATAATTCTCCGGCCCTGGTTCTAAGAAAAAAAAAATATACAACATTTAATGTTATAACTAGGTCCTCGTCCTTCTTGACTAAAATAGTTATATTAATATAAAAGTTTACCTACCTACCATGGATTAGAATTAGTCAAAGAGAGAGTGGTTCAATTATTGTTTTGGATGGATTTTGATACATTATGCAGCAAGTTTACAGAAATAGTGAATCACATGTATCTTAGTTCTTTCTATAAATATTAGTATAAGGAAAAGGAGTTAGATTGATGAAGAAGAAAACGGCTGGTGAAGGAAAGAATGTTGGGATTTTTATAACCAAACCACTATTGCTGGTCAGTGTTTTTTATTATTATCATTATTGTTCTCATACTTTTATAGGCTTTAAAATTTTGTATGCTTTTTACTAATTGGAAATTACCTTTGCAGAACATGAGGGTGGCTATTTGTGTATATGGGAAGAAAGAGGACCATTTTGATGTTTAGGAATTAAGGGTAAATGGGAGCTTATGAAAAGAAAAGAAAAGGAAAATATGCTTAGAAATCAAATCAATGTCACTTTGTACGGATTGGTATATATTTGTTTCTTTTTAAAGCACGTAAATACAGCTATGAAGAATCTTGAGTATTTTATACTTTTATAAGCTTACACGATTAACATACTACTTGTATTTTCTATTCTAAAGAACACAATTCTATGTTTTTTTTTTTTTTTGTATCAGCAATAAAGGAGATTACTCTCAATTTTTTTTTTTAAAAAGTAGTCTCCAAAATCTAAATTGATTATTTTAAAAACTATTTTTAGTCATTAATAGTAAATTTAAGAAACCAGTTTTAAAAAAAATTAAAGAACTAAAAATTCAGATTTCAAGATGGACTCACCTCAAATTTTAATAACCAAAAAAGTAGAAAAAAAATATTAGAAATAAAAGACAAGGTAGTAGGGTTCTTTATGTGCTGGTCAAGGATGTGTCCGTTGCTACAATGCCATCTTATAATAGAATCACCATTACAAGAAAAAGGAAAAGTGCATGTGAGGCACTCATTGAATACAATTGTTAAACGAGTGTTGGGGTATGTTTAAAAAATTAATTAACTCTGGTTTATATTCAGTTTTTCATTTGCAATTTTAATTCTTTTATTTTTTTTCTTGATTTTAGTTCCCCCATTTAAAAAATATGTTTTTCCGTCTAATCTTGAGTTTTACATAATTTTTATTTTTAAATTTAAAATTTAATTAATAAAATAATTGGTATGATAGTTTAAATGAATATGTTATATCTAACGTTTAATTAGATAAAAATAAAAAGAAAATAAAAATATGTGTGAATTTTTTTTTTTTTTTTTACTTATAGTCAATCCAAAATATTTAGAGGTGAAATTAATTTTATTCAACAACATCCTAATATCTATAATTTTACTAAAAAAATTCATTAGGCACCAAACCATTGATCATCATCACTAAGTCAAACATCCCATGTAAGCAAATTTAATAGATATATTGCCTATAAAGAATTTGAGTACCGATAGTAAATAAAAGTTTCTGCTTCGAATATTTAGGGTTAATTATGTTAAAGTAAGAATGGGATGTGGATATAGTTTATATAAAATTATGTTGGATGAAGTACTAATTGATGTAAATGAATATCAAATAAAGGAAGAAACGTTTTAAACTTACATTGAGTCATGTATTGGGTAATATAAATTTAGGATATTTTGATTAAATTTAATTGGTTTGGACTTAAAACCAAAATCTAAAATGCGAAAAAAAAACAAAAAAAATACCAATTCATATATTCATATGATATAAGTCAAACATTTCATCAAAAGTTCAATAAGAAAAGATATAATCTAACATACAAATTAGTTAAACAAGAAATAAAGCTAACTATGTTGGAGAAGAAAGATTGTCTATTATTCTTTTAGATGTTATCCTAGTACAACAAAGATTGATCATTAAAAACATATAACATTTAACTCATGTTATTATGTAATAGTTATAAAATTATAACACACTTTAACAAATGTGTTAGAACTATGTTAGTTTTGTTCATGAGTTAGTAATACTTGCTGAAATAATGACTCTCATTCAGTATATAATGTATAACAACATTCAAATGAATCAACTTTCATGTTACAATAAAATGAAAAATAAATGATAAGAAATATTTCTATGTAACTTTTAAATAAAGTAATTATTGTATCAATTAAAAGTTGTCTAAGTTTAGAGTAGATGAATGATAATAACCTTGTTATATTTGAAATATTTGAGTCACTTATATTTTAATTAAAATAATAACATATGTTAGTAAGAATATAGAAGAACTCTCTCCTTCCATATCTTATAATTGACACTCTTTAAACTAAGAATATCACACTTAATATTACAAATAATCCCAAATTAAAAAACATCAAAGTTCAAAATACCTTTTTTATCATCTTGAGACTAGAATAAATGTCATGTTTCACCAATGAAAATATGTCCTAATTCATGAATCTAATGACATAAAAAGTTACATGTGGGACCAAAGTCTTGATGAATTAGACTAATAATGTAACCTTAGACAAAACTATCAAATTATGTTCCTTTTCTTAATTCACTTAAATAGATTAAAAAATATAAGTAAACCTTTCATCATAATTAATCATACAAATGTAAGCAAATTCATTAGAGTATATTCCATCATATTACATGTAATTAACCACAATCAATGTTCTTAATGTAACCTTAAATAATTTAATTATTAAATATATTCTAACTATTCTATAATTTATTAAAATTATATTTATCATGAAATACTAATATTATCAATATTAACATAAAATAAAATAGAAAATAATACGTAAAATTGAGTATATAATATATATACAATGTCTTAAACTAAACAATAATATATGTATAAGATATACAATAGATATTATAATAGTATGTCCATAATAATAGATATACAATTTTATATTAAGCAAAGAATGTTGAAAAATAAATTAAGTATAAGAGGGATAAATTAAACTTTCAAAGCTTTTCATGGTTTTCAAAAATTTAAAACACTTTATCATATTTTCTTTGAATAAATCAATCTAAGGAGTGAACCTTGAATGAGGTCTTTAAGATGTTATAAGAATATTCATAGTTAAGGTTATGCTATAAGTTGGGCATAAAAAATCTTACGAAGCAAACAAAAAACAAAACACTCATCGATCCTATTAGTACGATCACTCCTCACTTCTTGTACCTCTGAACCTGATGTCTCTCGTGACATACCAATTGAATTCCTAGAACTCCCTAAAGACATATTGCCTGTAGAATAAAGACATACTCACGAAAGTTAGACATAGGAGACATGATTACTTCTAGGAATGAATACTCTGCACCTAACCACTATGGAAATCTTTTCAGATCTCGGAGCAATATGGAATGCTTGATGGCAAAATAAAGGGGGCTACCCCCTATTTATAAAAGCCTCAAGGGCCACAAGTGAAAAAATGTGTCTATTCACCTTTCAGCCGAGGGATTCCATGGTCACAGATCCCATAAAAGGCTTATATAATCAAAGGGCACATCTATTCAAACCTCTTCGTCTCACCGGCTCGAATTTGGTGTAAGTAAGTATATAGTGGAAGCTGATTTGTACTCGACCAAGAAGCTAAAGAAAAGTGTAAATTTTCCTTTCTTGAAAGCATTTCATCTCTCATAGTTAAACTTTTGAAATGAAAGGCTATTGTATCGTCATTACCGAGAGGTGCTCGATTAAGTAGGTTAATCGAAATTTCCTCGATTATGACTTAAACTATAACCTAGGCACTAATAGTACAAAAGACTTCAAAAAAATCATCTTACACATCAAAGACATGTTGTTTGACCTTTATAAACAGCTTAAAGAGTCTTTTGGATGAAAACAGGTTATTCAAACTAATATAAAAACTGCAACTGCTCTTATATCAGCATATACTAACTTAATTGTCAGAGTGTCTTCTACAAAAATCTCATACTTTTTACTAAAATCAAAGACACATCAGTTTAAAGACCATGAACATATACAAAGACCGAGATTAACATGAACAATATATATTAATTTATACAAATTTCTATCATAATTTCTAAAAAAAAATTAACTCTGTATGAATTAATTTTAATTTTAGAAAAAGTGAATTTTATCTTCTCTTTTATCATATTTCTCTTTTTTTTAAGTCTAGAGAAGTTAATAAAAAAAGGTTAAAATATGTTGTTAAATATAAATATTAATATCTCACATGAATAACTAACGGTCATTATCATTTTTTTACGAATATGTTAATAATTTAACAATAAATCAACAGAAATTGGTCGATTAAAATAGGATTACCAAATATAAAATTAAGTTTTTAAAAATAATTAAAATTGTATATTTCAAAAATTATAAGAATAAAAGTAAATTTAAATTAAATTAGTAAAAAATATTAAAATATTTTCAACATGATATGTAAAATGTTCAATAATTTAAAAATATATGATTGACAATAGAGTAAATGGAAACTTTTAGAGATCAAAATGATAGTCACAAGTTTAAGCGTAAATTTTTATTTTGTACTCTTCCATCCAAGTTAATTGGAATTAAAATGAAAAAAAAAAAGAGAAAACTGCTTGGCTTTTAGTCAAATTCCTTAACAGCCATTGTTTTTCTTGATTTACTAATCACTTGAAAATGAAGTGATTTTATCTTATATATATATATATATATATATAAACAACTGAATAAAATCTAATTTTATTTGCAGATTATTATGTTAAAACCACTTCAACAAATGCTCCATCGTGTAGCATATTTTTTATTATATAAAAAAATATAAGTTAAAATTGGATTATATATAAATATTAAATTTTATTTAGATTTCTGTTTAAGAATATTTTAAAGTAATATAATTACTTAAATTTTATTTAATATTTTTGTTAAATCTTATAGAATAGATGAGATGTGAACTCACCGTGAGGAACCCACAGAACAGCAATGGATCCAGAATCTACCGGAAGCAAAGACCGTTACGGTTGTCCACGTGTGGGCCGGGCCCGAGAATGGGCTGACACGTGTGGATAATATATGGCGAGAGCGTGTGAAGGGAAAAGCGTGAAAAGAAAGAGCGAGAAAAAGAAGAAAATGAGCGTGCACTTCCACTACTACCCTTTGCCAGCGTTAGCTTATGGTGGCAGCTATTATGCTTCTTGTGCAACAAAACGCACTCTCTCCACCCACCGTCGCATTCCACCGCACTCTTCCACCTTCTCCGTCATAACCAATCTCTTCTTCCAAAACCCTAATTTTCTCACGGGGAACACTCTCTTCCTTAGGATGCAGGTAATAATAATTTAATCAAAACACGCTTCCTCTTTCCTTTTCACAAGTCTAAGTTTCTGTCTCTTTTTCTAATCGAAAGCACGCTCAATATTCGTTTAATTGAGGAATAAACTGCAGAATACAGTTCTTGAAACTCAGAAATGGCGGTTGCGTCAACTTCATGTTATTTTTTATTTTTTTTGTTTTTTTAGGTTTCTTGTTTTTAATTTGGCCTTTGTCTTCTCTTAGTGCGCTCTTAGCAAGAGGAGAAAAAAAAAAAGAGAAACGGAAGATAACGAAGTAGTATTGTTACTTGTGTTCCTTAATCATGTTCAATTGTTTTTTGTCTAAAAATTATCGAATTCAAAACTTTTTTGTTTCTTAAATTGCAGCGATTTTGCTCTGTGAGTGGCATGAGTAAGAACAAAGCGATGGTGGAGAGGTTGCAGCACTATGGAGTGATCACATCAAGTAAAGTGGCTGAAGTAATGGAGACAGTTGACAGGGCGTTGTTTGTACCTGATGGATATGCTGCGCCTTATGATGACAGCCCCATGGCCATAGGGTACAATGCCACTATATCTGCCCCGCATATGCATGCCATGTGTCTTCAGTTGCTTGAGGAGAATCTGCAGCCTGGGATGCATGCTCTGGACGTTGGCTCTGGTATATGCTCCATGAATCTATTATAATCGGATTAGAAAATTATTTACTTGTCTAATTTTATTCCGACACGTTTAAAAGAAGTGCGAGTTGCATGGTAGTTAGTGAATGAAGTTTTTCTTGGTATTCCATTGCTATTTGTGTGTTTTATTTGCTATTGATGAGGCATGAACTTCCCTAGGTAAAGTGTGAAGTCCTGTCCCGTCTGTTGATGACGCTGATTATTAAAGACGCTGATTATTAAAATAGATGGTCGAACATGTTATACAAGTTGTTTATATAATGTAGTAATGAGCGTCAATTGAAAAGACTGGATACTATTGCTTGAACAATGGATGGATTGCATAAAACGTGCATGAGGGGTAGTTTCTAAGCTCTACCTCAACCTCCTTCTATGGAATATTTATATAGGCATAGCATGAGAAAGATTGTGTGAAGATGTAGAACTGTGACAGTGTTCATTGAAAAGCATTTAGAATTAGGTTCCCCCTATTGATTTGAATGTTCCCAATTCCAGGTTGATATTTTGAAGGATGTATGACGTCCGGCTACATGGATCAACTCTTGTTCTGTTTACCAGTCTTTTTGGCTTTTCACATTTTTACATTTAGTTGGTGGTCACAGTTCCAAATTTGACTTGTGTTCAGGAACGGGGTACCTGACTGCGTGCTTTGCCTTGATGGTTGGACCCCAAGGCCGTGCTGTTGGTGTGGAGCATATTCCTGAATTGGTTTCTTTTTCAATAGAGAATATTCAGAAAAGCGCTGCTGCTACACAATTGAAAGATGGTTCCCTTTCTGTTCATGCTGGTGGTATGGTTTTTCAAGTTTCTGTTTGAATTGAATCTGAAAGACTGAATCTTTTCATTTTAGCACGATAACTGAATGCAATCCTTGTTTCAAGCATAGGTTTTAAACACACAATGCCTTAGTTTGAATACGTTTAGTTCTGTAGAATGGTGAAAACATAACCTGTTTGTCAGGATTTGCAATTTGTTTGATATTATTGAGTCCAATAAACTTGGAGTTGGTCCAAAAGCATTGTTCTTGTTATCGTTATCTGAAATATCCGTGTAACATTGTATGCACGACAATGGAATCTACTGAATCTACTATAGTTGCATGATTATTTCTTAACCAGATAGATAAACATCTACTTGGGATTATGGATTGGATTGATAACTGTTGTGTTGACAGATGGGAGGCAAGGGTGGCCAGAGTTTGCACCTTATGATGCCATTCACGTTGGAGCAGCAGCACCAGAAATTCCCCAGCCACTTATTGATCAGTTGAAGCCTGGAGGCAGAATGGTGATTCCTGTTGGAAACATATTTCAAGATTTAAAGGTGGTGGATAAGAATTCTGATGGTTCTGTCAGTGTCCGGACTGAGACGTCTGTTCGTTATGTTCCCCTCACTAGTCGAGAAGCTCAACTGAGAGGTTACTAAAATGGAGCTAAAATACTGAATTTTGGAAGAGACTAATACTTAAGATCAGTGTTTGGATCTTGGATGAACACATGCTGTTAGAATTTTGTATAGTTAAAAGTTTCCTTAATCTTGTAAGGTTAATGTTTACAGTTACAGATATCAGTCGGTGGAACATGCACCCTTATGTGGGTAGAATTTGTACAGTATAAAGTTTCATTTTCTGCTGCTTGCTGGATTAGTTCATATTCATCATGTGCATTAATAATAATTTTGATATCAATATTCGCCTGTACTTATTGTCAAAAGAAGACAAAACTACCTGGATGTAAATTGTAGGGAGCACGACTTTGATTAGTAATGATCATGTGAAGTTGTGAAAAGAGAAGTCGTTTACACAGAATATAACTTCAGTACAAAATTGTACCATTAAAATGAAAGTCGTAAAGTAGTGTGTAGTGTTGCTCCAAGAAGTGGTATACCGAGTACACAACTTTTTGTTCCAATTTTAGTTTGGTGTGTTGGTAAATTTAATAAATTTTTGAATAAAAAATAAATTTAATAAAAACTTATTGTTAATAATCTGTTTAATGATTATGTAATAAATTGTTTAATAATTTGCTTGATTTTGAAATTATTTAATAGCAAATTAGTTATTATTGTATGTTAATAGTAATAAAAAAATTAAAAAAAGACACCAAATTTAGTGTTATTGAATTATTTAACAGACTATTTAATAAATAATTATTTGATTTAGTTTAGAGGTTATTTAATGATAAATTAGTTATTACGATGTGATAATAGATTATTTTACAAAGTATTTAGTAAATAATTGAATAAAATATTATCATGTTACTATATTGCTATAAGATATATAGTAATTTATGAAATATGTGTTCATTTTGCTATTTAGGATTTTAACGGTAAACTGAATATGTTTTAAGGTTTAGTGTAGGATTTTAACGGTAAATTGAATATGTTTTAAGGTTTAATGTGTATGTATATTTTGGTTTTAATTTATTTTGTTGCCTGTGCATTTATTTGAATGTGAAAAAAATATGAATAAAAAAAAGAAATAAACTATTAAATTAAGTAAAAAATTAAGTATAGATGTAAATGAAAAGTAAATAGGACACTAATATTATTGTTATTACATAATGTAAAACAAATTATTTATATGATGTGTTATATAACTAATTTTCTTCTTTATTTTGAAAGCTGTTTTTATGAATAATGTTAATTAGATATGTTAGGAGGTAATCAAAGTGGATTATCATAATTATTGTTTTGGTTTGGTAGTTTTTAGTGTGGACATGTATGAAAATATTGTGATAGGTGGATAACTATGTAGAGGGTCAAGTTTCAAAGATATTTGATGATTTAACTGTAAGATTTGATCAAGATGGAAAATTGTTATAACTGTAAGAAACTTGTTGCTACGGAGATGGAAAAGACATGTTATAATGATAGTTCATATATTTATATTTAAATTGATTGAAAACTATACTAATTAAGAAATTGTTGTTTAAATTATTGCACATTTAAAAAAGACCTAACTTGATAATGAAGAGGTTGAATGACATATCCTACTATGAATTCAAAAGAAAAAAAAAATTATTTGTGAAGTGAATTACATCACATGTTGCGTGCAAAGGAGATATGTAGTGGATAATATGTATCAGTTTCTATTTTTGTCTTTTTTTTGAAGTTGATCTAGATTTAATGGGTGGGTTGGAATACTTTGTTAAAACTTAAATTATGGCATGACTTGGTCAACTTGAAGAGATTCTACTATTGTAAAACAAATAGAGAAACTAAAGTCCAACTTGCAGAAAAAGATTAATAATAATAGTAACTAGCTTCATCTCTCCAATAATGAGTCCACAAAAACTATCAAGACATGTTGTTAGCACTAGTGAAAAAAAGTAATTATGTTAGTGATTTTGTAAGCAACCTATTTTGATTGTAGGTAGTCAAATGTAATTATGTAGGTAGTGAAAAAAAGTAATTATGTTAGTATTTGACATTCTTGTCTAGTTGTGTTTATACTTTTAACATCAATTTGTTATACTAAACATAAAAAGTTAAAAAATTTAATGTAATATGAAATTATATAATATAAGTGGACAAAATAAATAAATAACTTTTTCATAAGTGGAAAATCAAGATTTACATAGGGAATATTTTTAGTACTTAATGTCTCAATAATTGAAAGAATACATGTAATGTGATTTTGGGCTCAACACTGCAAAAAGTACATATAACATCTGATATTGTCTTTATTGAAGTCAATCTTATGATTTAATTTGATGTATATGGCATGAATAAAATTACAATAAGTGTAAAATGTGTGTTTGTGCATCCTATGCTACAACATCATCTAGTAGTTGCTGAAAATAATTGTTTAGCAAAAATATTTTGATTGAATTTCCTTTTACTACCATTAAGGGTGGTATTGACACCAATAATGTTCTCCATTAATTAGAAGACACGGTGAATTAAATTTTCACTTATTGGTCTAATGGATCATGATGCTTGAAAAACTGAATTGCATGTTGTCTAAGTGTAAGAGTCATCTGTTTTCCTCTTTTATATAGCCTTAATGACATTTCTTTTCTTGGAGACCTAAAAGAGATATGATGAAATCCTCCAAGCTAAAATTGATTCCAATCAGTGGAATGGATGGATGGATGCGAAAGCGTTGCAAAGATAAAGTCTTTATGGAATTTTGGAGTTGATGGAAGGTGTTTCTTGAGAATTCTTAAGCTAACTCTCAAGGAAGAGGTCTATAAATGAAAGTCTACGAAGAAAGACTATGCTAATGAACTCAAGAACAAGTGAGTTGCAATTTTTGCTTAAATTATCTACTCATTTCAAGTTGAAAATACAAAGAATAAAGCCTCCTATTTATAGGAATGGTGGACGTCCATGGGAGAGGAAAAAGGAGAGAGAATTCAAATTTGAATTCCTCCATGTGCTTCTGAAAATGTGACACAAGAGTGGATAAAGTGACACTTGTTCACTCATGCTTTCAACATTTGAGTATATGCTGAAAGCACAGGCTTCACACAAGTCATGCTTTGTAATTCATTGTACATGTGAATTGTTTAGAGAACAGAGTTTTAACAATTTAAATTACAACTTTAATCAATTAAAGATATCAAATTTGAATATTTTTACATTTCAAACAATGTTATATATCAACTTACCAATGTCATTCTAAATAGAATTTGTTAAACAAGTTTACCAACATCAACCATTTTTGATACCTTACCTGAGTGAAGCACAACCTTTCATATTGTCATATTGAAGAAGTATATGCTTTCTACTAGTAATAAATTATATTTGTAAAATATTGTTTAAACACACACATAAATTATATTTTTTCTACATGGTAGACGGAGAGGTAGTATGTCAGTGAAAGTTCTAGGACTACCGAGGAAGAACTGATCATTAGGGATATGATTAATGATTTCACTGAAGATCAGGATAGGGACAAATTCATATCCCAAGATAATGTTATCTCGGCATCATTTATCCAACAAGTTCATTTGTTTAGTCAGTCCGACTAAAACATTCAATATGACCTTTCTAAAGGAATGTGTTTCCATATTCTAAGAATTCGTAATCACATTGGCTAGGGTTACAAATTCATAATTATTGAATCTAAGAGAAATAGATATATAATACATTGCATACATTATAACAACAATTATCAATGGCGAAATGAAAAAATAAAAAAAATTAAAACATCTCATACGTGTTTGTCAACCATATAAAAATACTGTTAATCAAGGCAAATCCTTTCATCCTAATAAAAAGTTTAATTGTAAATATTCATGATATAAAAAACATTAACTATTAAAGAAAAGGCTCCTCCAAGATAGTTGCAAGTTGTACAGAAAGAAGTGTTAATAGACATAATTATACAATATGTTACTCATCCTTATCTTTTCCATAATATTCAAGACATCTAGTATTATATTTATAATGATCATTATTCTAATTAAAATCATTTTTAGTAAGCATAATTTTTACAATTCAAATATTTTTTTTAATATGATTAAAACTGCTTTTAGAAAGTCATTCAACCAAATCACGATTTTTATCACCATTGCAACTAAATCACGATTTTTATCACCATTTTTTTTATCTAATTTGAAGTTATGTTTGCTAAATACAATTTTTAGGCACATAAAGCACGACTTATTCATTATAATAATTTTAAACTTTTAATCACCTTAGTAATTTATTAAAACTTTTACTCATTTTAGTAATTTGGAAATGAAACTACACCAGAATGATTAAAAAACCCGTAAGAAGTTATACTAGACGTGGAATTTATAATTACTAGATTTAATAAATGCCAAACAACTATGTCCAACCCCCGAGCCCAATGCTGCTGAAGTCTGAAACGGAGAGTGACTATTAAGAACGATTTAATTTTTCTATAATAAAAAGGGCAGATAAAAATATTAAGAATATATTTAAATCAATTTAAATGCATTTACTTTCTTACCCAAAAAATATACATTTTTGATAGAGTAAATATATTATATTAACTTTTCAATTATTTCAAAGAAGTCATAATGATTATTTTGATTAGTTAGTAAGGCGAAAGCTCATATTACAACAATTATTGAATTCAGTCTTCATGCTGATTCAATTCTTCTAGGAGCAATTGAAAGTTTTATCTAGAGTACTCGTATTGTAGGTTTTTTTTTTTTTTTTTTAAAAAAAAAAAAACCACTCGTCCATTTACTGTCAATACTGCAGATATTTTTTTTTAATTTATAAAATAATCAATTCGGAAAGCACAACGAAACAGTACTGAAACATCAATAATTAAAATCAATAAATCATCAGCCGTATCACCAAAAATTAAAGTATCATCATTAGCTGGATGAAATGAATCGTCTCCTGTGACTGAAATAATATGCTTTATCTTCAGTTGAATATTTAGTTCAAAAGAACAAAGCATTTGTACAATAGTCACCACACTCCCCTCTCCCCGTTTTCTCATTTCATAAATAACAAATAGCCCCAGAGAGAAACGCAACAAAGTATACTTTTTTTCAAGATCTTAGGAGTTAGAATTACAACTTACTTTTCATCTGGACATTACATTCATAATAGCAAACCAAATAAATCTAATAAGAAATTGGCGCCCCAAGAAAGGAATTTCCTTTAAAGAAAATTGTCACTATATCCTCAGCCATAAAAAATTTTAAGAGAACTCCAGCAGCTGAAATGGGGAACTACCTGAGGTGCCACTCAAAAGGAGCTACGCCTGGGGGGTCTGTCCTCAGCAACATTCACCCTAATTGTTCTTCCATCCAAACTCTGAAATAACAAAACCACCATATCAGAAAATCATTCAAAAACAAACTGTAAAAGTAGTCAATTTGATATCTTGTTTTACCCTGCCCTCTGACAACAGACACTAGATGCAATTTCAAATGCAGTGAGTTTCAAGCTATTTTCCTTATGAATGTAGCCCATAACAATCCTGTATGTAACCATTGATAATTTAACAAAGAACTTAAGTAATACCTGACCATCAAGAGCAGCAACAGCATCATTCATTTCTGATTCATCCGACATTGTGACAAAGCCAAAGCCACGAGAACGACCACTCTCCCTGTCATAGACTACCCTAGCACTCAAAACCTTACCATGCTCACTGAAAACTTGCTCCAACCTGGTGCCATCAATATCCCATGGCAAATTACCAACATAGATAGAAAAGGCAGGCTCAAAGTTACGACGAGGTTGGCGTGCAGGTTGAGCTCCTCTCGGAGAGGCCTTGTTAACAGTCAACAGTCTTCCATCATAATCCTGTCACAGATAATATGAATAAGATCCAAATAACAACACAATAAAATAATTTAGAAACAAATATCAATGATAATATACACATCCTTTTGCATGTGAATGACATGTTAGATAGATTTGACCTGTACAAAAGGGTCACTTTAAAAAACTTATTCGCGCAAAGCAACAAAACTTTCATAGCAACCAGAGATGTTACATGAGCAAACTTATAAAGGTTCTGTAGCATTTCATTCAGTGAGCCTTCGAGTCATTGGCTAACAAACAAAAACATTACAAATAGTTAACTGTAAGTCCGAACTTCAAGATGTAACTATATATTTATAAGGAATTAAAATGACATAGACACAAGCCACCTCATCTTTATGACAGAAGTTATACAGCCAACTCTACTCACATATTAATTAAAGTGGCCTTCATTATAAAAAAAGAAAGCACACAAAAGAAGAAGTTTTGTTGCAGGTTCATAGATTCAAAGAGCAAACAAAGACACCTCAAAATGGTCATAATCATATCGTTGCTCTTTACCAATATGATTGATGGAATGCTACAGCAATCAGACACATAATACAATGCATATGGGTTTAATTCAAATAATTCATACAGCCTCTTCAACAGGTAACACCAGCCATTATTTTTTTCTCCATTATTCCAAGACATTTATACCATTGCAACACATCAATCACAAACAACAGAGTCCACCAGAGATAAACACAAAGCAAGGAATCAATACCTAGCAAGCTCGTACCCTCACTGGTTAGTCAACAACCATATACATAAAAATCAAACCAAACTTTTCAATCCCAAGCTGACTCATATTTAACATCAGAATAAAAAACAAGTGATACGAACTTACATAGCCATTGAATTTCTCCACAGCTTTCTCAGCTTCTTCAACAGTACTCATAGTCACAAACCCAAATCCGCGACTCCGGTCAGTGTCCCTGTTATAAATCACCTAAAATCACAAAGAAAGAGCAACCACACGCGTTCATTTCACTCTTAAACCCTAAACAACACTAACAAAAACCGAGAATGAAAATTGAGAAGATAACGAGCCTCTCTCATCTAACCTCGGCGATTTCAACGATTCCGGCTTGTTCGAATAGCATGGCCAATTTCTGGCTGTCAACATCGTAAGGCAAGTTCCCGACGAAGAGTTTGGCCTCTTCGGGCGGTTCGACGAAGCCCTCATCTCCTGCGCCTTCGCCGTTGGGCTCCCAATCGAGGAGGCCAGGCTCTCCTTGTTCCTCCTCTTGGGCCTGGAGGGTGGCGGTGTCGTCTTCTTGCTGGGCCCAATCGGAAGTTTGGGCGACGTGGGTGAGGACGGGGGAACGGTGGGTTCGTGCAGCGAGGGAGAGAGAGAGGGAGGGTGAGGAGTTGAGGCATGAGAAATGGAGTGTGAGGGGTTTGGAGGGAGGGGAGAAGACGTGGGATTTGGTTATGTTGTGGAAGAGAGAGGAGGGAGAAGAGAGGAGGCAGGAATCGGCCATGGTGAGGGACTTGAAGGCAGTGGCAGTGATAGACATGTAAGAAACTATGAAGCGCTAGAAACAAGGTGAAGGAGAAGAAGAGTGCGTGAGGATAAGAAAACCAGGGTTCTGATGTCTAAAATATCATACGCAAGACGAAAACTAATTAATATCACACACCTGGGCTTTTCATATGGGCTGCCAAAGTGGTAGAGAAGGAAAAAGGACGGCTTCTTCCTTTACCTCCATGATCTCACCTTGCACCTCCATAAATTTTTTAAATCTCGTTAATGCCCTTTTGAAAATTTCAAAGATGGGTATGAAACAAAATAAAGCACAATGTTCTTGCACGTTTTGGTTCATTATTTTCGGATTTAACGTTGTCGTCTAGTTTGTGTGGTGATTCCATTGGTAATGGCGAGTGGGTGGTTGAAAGTTGACAAAGCTGATTTTGTTGACAGATTTCAAAAGTGGGGATCAATCCGGTATGTATTTTGTATGTCCGAAAAATCTTAATCCAGTATTATATTATTATTCATTAAGAGGTATTCAGAAATTTCTAATATGCTATGGAGGTGTAAGGTGAGATCATGGAGCTGCAGGAAAAATTCGTCAGAAAAAAATATCAATCATTGATTTTTAGAAGGCTTCTTCCTGCACCTCCATAAATCTTATACTTTGAAAAGACTCTTATAAAAAGACTTAATTGCCCTTAAGAAAAATGATGTAAAAGTGGGTGAGGAGGAAAATAATGGTGCATGGTTGGAGCTTTGTTGTGGTTGTGATTGTGTAATGTTGCGTGGCTAGCAGCAGAGGTCGTTGAGTGTGGGTGGTAGGTCGTGGTGGTTGATGGTGGTGTTTTTGTGGTAGCAGAGAGTTGTTGGGGGTATTTAGAGACTATTTTCATTTCAAGTAAGTGGAAGTAGCGTGAGTTGGATATATATTTCGAATTTTATAATTTAGAAAATCATTAGATTGTAGAATTCGAAACTTTTTTGATTGGAAGTTATAATTTCATATGAGCAAATGTTAGATAAAGTATCTAGAAGGTGTGGACCATTTATTCCAAAAAGTGTAGAAGCTAAATTAGGTTCAGAAGATAATTTTTGTATTTTATAATAGGATAATTCAAAAAGTAAATTTTGTATTTTAAAACAAAATCATTTCTAAATTGCATAATTCAAAAATCATTTCTGAAGATGGAAATACCTTCAATAATTGTGTAATCCATAACATATATTTAAAAAAAAATACATTTTTGAAACACTGTATATATCTATAGACATCGCTCCTCCCCACTCGTTCCCCTTTCTTCATTGGTCAAAAAACATACCTTCACTACTGTTCCTGCAAGAGATCGGTTAGCTCTAACAATAACAACGTCTTTGGTCGTCTCCTTCCAAATCTGATCTTCGAGTACTGTTCAGTTGCCAATACTAGCTTAGAAAGTCTTGTCGTCTGTTCCTTTAGTTCTCCTAACGCTCACAATCCCGGGAGGGGGTCCTGCATGCACTCTAACACTCATGTCAGTAAAGGTCTAAGTAATACAGGGTGAGTAGGTTATCTTTCCTTTTATAAGGTTTGGATGGGCCTTCAGGTGAATGGGTTGGAGGCCCGACTTACCAAGATATTATGTAAATGACTGTATAAAGTATTCCTATTGATGATTTCCATGTGGTTACCTTGTTGGTGCCATATGTCTAATGATTGTTGGTAAGTAAGGTGCATTGATTTTACGGAGATGTTCCTGCAAGTACTTGATCAGTCAACGCATACGAGGATTTCACTTATTATTGGTATTTATTTGGTCGGCCATTACATGCGGATTGTGCAATTATGCATTATTAGAGTGATCGGCCTACCTTATAGTACGTAGGCCTCCTAAGTCCTTGAGGACACACAGTGGTTGAAAAAGACTTTTTAATGCCTAAGGTGTAGGTAAATAGTCAGTCGGTTTACTCATGGTACGAAACCACCTTCGTTTAGGCAGGAGTTTCGAATTTCAAACTAGTTTCTGTGCCTTCTCGTTTCACACGCGTGATGTGACAGTTCAAATGATGTGGATTGTTGGTTCGACTTTAATGGGACAGTGTTGCTCGCGTGATGCTTCGACTTCACGTCCCTATAAATAACCCTTGTGGTGGCCCATTCGTGTCACTTTCTTCGCTTTGGAGTCTTCGGTCTCAGTAGTAATTAGTTAAAGCTTATTCTCGGCCACTTTGCTAAGGTAATTTTCAATGATGGTTTCCTTCACTCTTGCTTCTTACTCGTTCTCAAATTTTTTGGAGTCTTCAGGTGGATCTAAAGTGCCTTCTCGGCGAGGCAGTTCAGAGCGCGAGATTAGCTCCATTGGCGGCTCTTTGGAGACCAGCTTGTCTCATGTTTTGAACGTTCGTTCTGTGGGTCATAGGGAGAAATCTAGGGAGAAACCTACTCGGGCTGTAAAGGGTGTTTTTGAGGAGAGTCGATCGTCTGAGAAGACGTCGAAGGTGGCGTTGAGCTTCCGTCTCATGAAGACGACTGGTTTGATTCAGAGGTAAGAAAGACATTTTCTATTTACGGGACATCTTCTTCTATTAGGTCTTTTGTAGATAGTGTAGACATGTTAGATTCCTCCCTCCCTGATAATGTTTTTACTCTGCATCATTGTTTGCCTACCAACCGAGTGTTTCACGGTTGGGGATCGTCTCCTGTTGATTTCATTTTTATGTACTCTAAAGTTATTAGAGATTCTTGCATTTGTCTTCCCCTGGACGAGTTCAATACAGTGGTATTGAGTGCGTTGAATGTCGCTCCAACTCAGCTCCATCCCAACAGTTGGGCTTACCTTAGGGGATTCCAGATGTTGTGTATGAGGTTGGGCTTGAACACTACTCCACCGCTCTTCCTTCATCATTATTGTACTTGTCCGACCAAGAAGGTGGACTGGTTATCCTTGGCCAACCTATAAAAAAACCTTTTAGTTGACCTTTTCTCCTCGTCCTACAAAAACTTTAAGGAAACTTTCTTCAAGGTTTTGCTTAAAGAAAAGGGTCGCTAGTATGTGTATGACGATGAAGTGCCTAACTTTCCTCTGTATTAGACGACGACTCCAACAAGGTATACACTATGGTTGAGGTCAACTTTCACTATTAAGGACTTCTTGGCTCTTGGGATCCTAGAGCAACTGCCTCGCCTAATATTCATCCGAAGACTTGTTGGGTGTTATTCGGTTGATGATAAGGCTGGTGCAGTTGTGGGTAAGTCATTCCCTTTTATCCGGTTACCCTTCGCCTTTTTCATCTAATTTTTGCACTTGTTTTACAGATATTTTGTTGTCAATGGCTCCTCTTAGTGGTAATCCGATCTTGAAGAATCTACTGAAGAAACGTCAACCTTCAGTACATAAGGGCAAGAGAACCGCGACTGAGAATGTCACGGAACGAGTGAAGCCCATAATGGTGGTCTTTCTTTCTCCTCAACGACCTTCCTCCGTTGCGGTCCAGGACTCCCCGACGATGTGCGGAGAGCATCGCCATAAGAAGAGGAAAGTCAAAGAACATAAAAAAAAGATAAAGAGCATTGATCGTCTTCTGGACACTCTCCGAAAAGACTTCGCTCTTCAACCACGTTGGGTGACTGTATCGTGGCAATGTATGATGTGATGATCTCAAATCGTGTCATGGTTTAGTTAGATGATTATGAGGCAAGTCCCTACTCGGCCACCACTTCTGCTACTGACCTACATATTGTTTTCCTTGAGCTCACCTCCCGGGCTCTGCTCTTTGACCGGATTATGGGCGATGAGCCAATGAAGAAGGAAGCTGAAGATGTGGAGAAAGTAAAGAATGATTTGGCTAAGTCCTCTACATCTCTTAAAGCTGCATTGTCAACAAACATTTTTTTGACCAGCAACAACAAGAACCTGGAGGAGAAGCTGTAATAGTTGAAAGTTAAGGTTGGCTTGCTCCACGAAAAGTGCTCGATCACTGAGCAAAAAGAACAAGATGTCAACCAATGGGCGAGCAGCCTTTGTGTGTTTGACTTTGTCGCAACTGGATCACGACGGGGCGATCAAAAATTTATTTTTAAAAAATATTTAAATTGAGATTGGAGTCGCCACCATAGTTTATTATGGAAAACCATAGAAAAACCAAATAAAAATGAAATAGTCTGCAAACCAAAGTAAGGGTTCGGG
>Ga0209489_100965_pt1 | contig 57819 bp, 37 predicted proteins | sample SiratrowhiteBW_FD_187527 | JGI IMG/M metagenome (GOLD analysis project Ga0209489, IMG submission 187527) | Root nodule microbial communities of legume samples collected from California, USA - Siratro white BW (SPAdes) (version 2) | ecosystem: Host-associated > Plants > Roots > Nodule | place... | reverse complement strand
AAAAAGGTAAAAAAAAAAAGGAAAGTATATAAAACATCATAATTATGGTAAGGTAGACTAATAATAGTAGTATGAAGGTTGTTGAATAATGATGAATGAGCATTTTCTCGTGGTTCGTCAAAGTCATACTTTGAAACCAAAACTACAAACCAAAGCAATCAATCATTGATCTTAGTTCAACAAAGATTATTTTCTTTCGTTATAAATAACACATAAATGAAAATGATTTAAAATGTATGAAATTGAAGTGGAAAGTATTGTTTGTGAAAAATATTTAAATACCGTTTCGAAATATTGAGCTGGTGTTACTATCATTAAGAACTTTGACATAAACGCATAAAAACAGAGAAAAAAATAATTGCAATTTATGAAAGTTTGGGTAGGAATTGAAAAAAAAAGTGAATGAAGTACTAAACTTTGACATTGGTGTAAAATCATTTTATTGCCAAAGCTGCCCCCACCTGCAATATAGTAAGGTAGCAGTTGCTTCGAATTTATTAATATTTGTTTTCCAATAATGAGTATCATGTATTTCACGTTTTTGCTTTCTAAATTTCAGCATAACTTTAAAATATTAATTAAAGAAAATTCATTTAAAAAACTATTTGATAGATACAATTTTCTACTTAAAACTGGGAAAATATTAACTTAGAAATGTTTGATATTTTTCTGTTAATTTTATGCACAAAAAGATATACTTTTATGCTGTTATAATTTCATTATTTTTTAAGATAAATCAATTTATTATTTTTTTTGTAATTTTTATTTAAATATGGGTTATTTTTGTTACAACTTTCACTTTTAAAATCCTTTTTAGTAAAAACTTAAAAAAGCAAAAAAAAAAAATTCAATATATACGATAATATATACGATACTTTTATTGTATGAAGAGACAAAGAGAATAACTAGTGAAAGATGTTGCTGCATCATTCTCAAAGAATATTGTGTTGGAAATGTAAAAGGAAGAAAAATACGATTACTTGAAACAAAGATAAAAATAAAAAAAAAAATACAAATACCAATGAGATATAACGTCAAACGTGTAAATGAGTGAAAGCATACAAATGAAAATTATAAAGGTAAAATTAATAAGTATTTTAGATTAAAAGGAAATAATATATAAGAATTTCCCTTCCAACACAAAAAATGTATACGAAATTATGAATTAAAGGTAGCATATCAAAAAAATAATATAATATTATTTATTAACGTTTTAGTTCCATATCAATACCTGACATCTCTATTTTTTCAAATTATTAAATAAATATGATTTATTTTTCAATAAACATTAAAGATGAAGATAATAATGTATGATTTTTAAATAAATTAAAGAAAAATTCCTTGATTTTATAGAAACTACAAATATTATTTCTAAATTATAATAAGATTAAAATATAATATATATACACCAGAATGAATATAAGAATTGCAAGTAAAGTCTAAAAATTGACATTATAGTACTTCAATTATTTACAACGAGTATCAAAATAAATTATATGTGATGTATATTAATTTGTTATATTGATGGAGGTTCTCACTCAAAGTCATATTCTAAGTTTCTTCTAGAATTATTCTCTCAAAAAGGCTAAAATGAATTCAGGTGTACACATTATTATGACACGATTATATCAATTCATTAACACACAAGAAGAAATATTTTTATAACTTTGATGATATTAATTTAATCTGAATAGCTTATTAGACTTTTTATAATTGAAAACGATGTAATATTTTTAAGTTGTAATTTTGACTCTATAAAAATATCCAACTATTGGTTCTCTCGAGTATATTAAGATCACAATATGTTATAAATAAATATGTTGATACTCTACAGAACTTCAAACATAATAAAGAGGCTGAAAAATCATTAATAACGAAAGATTGAAGTGATGAAGGGTAATTAACTTTACAACGTTGCCATTTTAAGATAATTTCAGTATATTATTTTATCAACAACTCAAATTTTAAACGATTGTGATAAGATATACAATTATTCGAGAGTATCTGTTTAGTCCGTTACTTAATAAAAGAAATAATTATATCTTATAAGAAATTACAGTGAAATTGATGTATCTGACATCACGCGTTTTCTTTTTTAAAAATTTAATAATATTACTTCTGCAAGGACACTTAACCGAAAAACAGGAAAAAAATGTAAATAAAAATTAATTATAAAAAAGTATGAATTCATATAAAAAGTTACTCATTAAAATAAAACTTACAAAAATTTGGTATAAATTGTTAAAAAGCAATGTAGCGTATGCTGTTTATAAAAATCAGCACTACAAATACTTTAAATAAAACACAATTAATTATGGACAGCTAATCAAACCATGTTTAAAAAGGTATATAAAATTCAATCGGTTTAACGCAAAGATAAACATGATTTTAATAATATAAGAACCGATAATTTAGAAACCTCCATTTCAGCTGCATTTAAATATTCATTGAATCAATCTTTCACTTTAGAAAGTCGTTGGGGGTTTCCTTCTAATTAATTTGATGTGATTAGTTTGAATTTTCATAAAAAAGTATATTTTGTTAATATTTGGAATATGTGGGAAGAAAAATATAATATGATAATGATAATGGCAGAGAGAGTGAGCACATGACATTACTTGCTGTTTGGCGCAACCTTTATGGTACCCATTTCTTCACGGAGACCAAGTGGATACATTAAACAGAATTACCTTAATTATTAAACAAAAAAATATTACAACTTTTAAATAAATAATAATTGAACTACATTGCTTTTTATTTATTTTTTACCTTAAGAATTACATTTAATGAAAGTTTGGAGTCCGACATGAGAGAGGAAGAGAGAGAGAGAATAGGGAGGTGTAAGAAACCCGGAAGAGAAGATGTTGTTGTTGTTGCCATTCTGACCTAAAGCTCGTGTCTTTCTGCTTCGTTGTATCTTCTGCTGTGTAAAAGTGATCCCTTTCTGATTCATTTCTAGATTTCATCTCAGGAACTAGTGCTAATACTTCACCCACAGATCTCTCTATTCTGGGTACGTTGTCTCCTAAATTGAAAGTGTTTTCTCTCTTGTTTTCGTTTTCTCTTTCATTCTAGCTGTTTGTGGAGGGTTTCTTCAAATCTGGCTCTTTTTTAATTCTACTGGGTCTCTGTTGAAAATGCTGGGGTAAAAAGTCATGTTTTTTTTCAGTTTTGTTGAGTTTCTGGAAGGGAAATGGTGGGAGTGGAAATGGGGTTATTTTGTTTCCAGTGTTTGTGGGAGCCAAATCTCAAATGATAGAGTGGGATTTGAAGTTTTGATGGCTTTTCTTCTGACACTTTTTTGTGCTTTGCAGATGAAGTCTGGCTTGTGATCCGGCTCGGGAGTCTTGATCGACTTGATTTTAACTCCAAGTTGAAAGAGGTAGTTTCTTCTGGTCCTTGGTGTTGTTAATAATGGCCAAAGGAAAAGAAAATTGAAAGCTTTTTTTTTTTTTTTCCCATTTGTGTTCCTGCAAAATTGGCCGGTGAATTGGTGATAATTTTTCCAAATTTATTGCAATTAATTAGTTTTTTTGTGGCTATTTGCGATTTCCATATACTCCAAATACGATTCGTAGGATAACTAAGCGATTGCTTTTTCAAAAACGGCAGACACAAAATGATGGCATTTTTGCTTATGTATTTGTTACCACCTAATCATGATAATGCTATTTTGAGCTATTCTTTTCGATTGGGAGTGATGACCAAATTTGTAGTCTTTTGACACGCATGTTGCTTCTGGCATTTCACTCTCTTCTTTCAAACCCTATTGACTTAAATTGTTGTCAATACATCTTTCATCAACTTCATGTCCTTGGATGCTTAATTTGGAGAGTTCGAAAACACTGGTTGATGTATAAGATAGAGTTTATTTTGGATTTTAGTTATAAGATAGTATTTGGGTTGGAAAGATGAAGATTGATAACTGTATTTGATGAATGGCAGCCATTTGCTCACAGTGGTTGGATATATACATCAGAAGTTCACACATGAGATATATATAATTGTTGTTGGGATCCACCTGCAGAATGTCATTCCGCAGCATAGTTCGTGATGTGAGGGATAGTTTTGGGAGCTTGTCTAGGCGTAGTTTTGATGTGAGACTGACGGGTCATCATAGAGGAAAATCTCAAGGATCGGTGCAGGATTTGCATGACCAACCTCTAGTGATTCAGAATAGCCGCTGGGCGAGTTTACCCCCAGAATTGCTATTTGATATCATTAGACGGCTGGAGGAGAGTGAGAACACATGGCCTTCTCGAAAGCACGTTGTTGCATGTGCTGCCGTTTGCCAGTCTTGGAGGAACATGTGCAAAGAGATTGTTAAGAGCCCTGAGTTCTGTGGCAAGCTTACATTCCCCGTGTCCTTGAAGCAGGTTAGCTTCTTTACTTCTTTTGTAGAAGATTGATTCATTTGTTAGTTGATGGTGGTGATAACAATGTTTGCTTCTTTTGTTTTTCAGCCTGGACCACGGGATGGAATCATTCAATGTTTCATCAAAAGAGATAAATCTAATTTAACATACCACCTATTCCTTTGTCTCAGCCCTGGTAAGTTTTCCATTTATACATTTCCTTAATGCTTAGTTTTGTATGGTTGTGTTGATCTTTACATGCCATACAAGGTCATGAATGTTTTTGCAAATGTTTATTTTTATTCTGTCTGCATGTGTGTAGATCTTTGCATGAGTTTATGGTTTGAGATCTGCATGAGATGGAACTTGCAATGCTGTAATTTATACTTGAAGCAATTACTGCTAGTGTTAGAGGATAGTTTTGGAAATGGGTTTTATTTGTCAAGTTTCTATCCATATTTTCTCATTATTTGCTCGAACCAGCCTTCATTACACTGTGCATGAAAATCTGTTAGTTCTATTATGATTGGTCTCTGTGTTTATTATTTCCCTTTATGGCCGATTTGCAAAAAGGGTCATCTTGTTTGATAGTCATTTAGTTGGGGGCAAACCTGGCTCTAAGTTTTAAAGGTATATTGTTGATAATCTTATGTAAACAGCCAAATACTTTATTTTTTTAAATAAGTGGAACAATGTTAATCAGTTCTCATTCTTGTTTTGTTTTAAGATTTTGACCAGCTGAGAGTACAAATGGTCTTTGCACTAGTTATTTAGATTTTGAATACTGCTTTATTCTGTTAAATCAAGATTTTGTTCAGCAGTGTTTTGAACTGTTCTCATTCCCATCCCTAATTGATTGCTGCCTTGGAATGGCTTAGTCTGTCTGTATGCTGTGGTAATTGGATATCAGTGAGAGTCTGCTTGCAAGTGCATACCGAATTCATTTTATTTATTTTCCATTTATTGTTTAATTTACTTTGAGTTTTGCAGCTTTGTTGGTTGAAAATGGGAAATTCCTCCTTTCTGCTAAGAGGACAAGGAGAACAACTTACACTGAGTATGTTATTTCCATGGATGCTGACAACATCTCTAGATCAAGTAACACCTACATTGGAAAGCTGAGGTGAGTTTACTGCTTCCAAGTATACACCTGCAGACTATGTTGTCTTTGTAAGCATTGTGACCGATATTATCTAATCAAAGAACTCGCTTTCCTAAATATAAAGCAATAGTTCAGATTCTTATCCCATTGTTAATTTCCCACAAGCCTTTTTACTTGATATTTCATACCCTTGTGTTCTAACTCATGAGATTTTGTTGGACTTCCAGATCAAACTTTCTTGGTACAAAATTCATTATATATGATACACAGCCTCCATACTCTTCAGCCCACATATGCCCTCCTGGGACCGGGAAGACGAGCCGCAGATTTTATTCGAAAAAGGTGTCGCCTAAGGTCCCATCTGGGAGTTACAACATAGCTCAGGTAACGTATGAACTAAATGTGCTTGGGACTAGAGGCCCCAGAAAGATGCACTGTGTCATGCACTCGATACCAGCTTCAGCATTGGACGCTGGTGGCACTGTTCCAGGCCAGCCAGAGCTTCTTCCCCGTGCCCTGGAGGACTCATTTCGGAGCATCTCATTTTCAAAGTCCCTAGATCGCTCCATCGAGTTCAGCAGTTCACGGTTTTCTGAGATTGGTGAATCCTGTCTCGAGGACGATGATGGCAAGATGAGACCTTTGGTTTTGAAAAACAAGCCTCCAAGGTGGCATGAACAGTTACAATGTTGGTGCCTTAATTTTCGTGGCCGAGTAACTGTTGCCTCTGTGAAAAACTTTCAGTTGATTGCTGCAACACAACCAGCTGCTGGTGCACCTACACCGTCTCAACCAGCCCCACCAGAACATGATAAGATCATTCTTCAGTTCGGCAAAGTTGGGAAAGACATGTTCACCATGGATTATCGGTACCCTTTATCTGCATTCCAAGCTTTTGCAATATGCTTGAGCAGCTTTGACACCAAATTGGCTTGTGAATAAGACAGAATCACTATGAAGCAGAAGGTTTTAAGTAAGGCTAATGAAACAGTGAAGATGGTATCTTTCCCTTTGTTTTTCTTTCCTTTTGCTATTTTCATTATCAGTGTCATGGGAATAGGCAAGTGTTGTTATGACTACTCAATTGTAACCGTAGTGCATCTCTGATGTAATAGGATTTCAGAGCATTTTAACATACAATGTTGCTATGTTTCTTTCTCAGTTCATTCTACCAACAGACCGTCATTTAACATATTTTAGGCTCTGCTGCTGTCTACTACATGTTAGGTAATTGAGAGCTACATATAAACTGTCACATGGTGGTGTATGTTCTTGTACCTTCTATGCTTGGCACCCAATAGATTGATTTTAAGACTTGTTTGGGAATCAGGAAAATAATGCTGCCTTTGGAGAATTATTGGCATGGGTTGTCTCATTGTTGGACCCATTCCAATAGTGATATTTCACTTGTTTTTGGAAGATATTCATCATCTTTAAGATTCGCTTCAACCAATTATTGTAAAAACAAGTGACCGTACCATGTTAGCCCATTCAAATATAAACATCTATTTGACTTATTCTAAGGTAATAAAAATATATAAAGACTTAATTGACATTTTCTTTTATCTCTAAAGTAATATAGGGATTGTTTTTGTTCTGGTCGTTTTAATGTTTATGCTTCTAAAATATTTTTCATCTTGGTTTCTAACAGTTTTTATAAATGAAATTGTAAACTTTTAGCGAAAGTTTTCTTTTATCTAGAAGAATTTTTCATTTATTCTTGAAACATTTTTACTTTAATCTTTGTTTAAGAAATAGTCTCACTTTATATTCATGAACACAATAAGGCCGAAAACATGAAATTTCCTTGTCGAATATTTTTTGTCAAAAAAATTGACTGAGCAATTTTAATAAGCTTTTTCTTTCCAATTAAGATTTTGAAATTCCACTTATTTAGGCAATCGAATCTAGTAAAACAGAAAAAAAAGAAAAACTTTTTTTAAGATTAAAATCAAAGATACGCTACAATATAAAAGTTGGATCTTTTCTTAGTCAAATATAAAAATAAAACTACTTTCACATGAGCAATGGATTTGTATTACGAGTTCAATATCTTTTTGTTTTGAATAAAAGAAATCATATTATTAAACTGAAAACTAATTTCTCTCATAATATTATAATTGTCCTTATGCCAGTCTAGTAATTATACTTATATCATGGTTCATTACTTAATCAGTAATGACCAAACAAATGGGTCATTTACTAAAATTTCGATAGAAAATATAAATGCAAAAGTGATGGTTATTTAAGAAAAGAAATTATTGTAGTGGTTTGGCTAAGTTTAAATAACTTTTGGTTTTTGTTCTCGTCTTATATAATGTTAATAAGATTGGAGTGTTGAATTATAGCATAAAACTTAGATAATATGATTGAAGATAAGGGACATAGTGGGTGAAAGTCAACTAAACATGTTGAGGCAAATGAATCAAGCAGCTCAAATGGTGAAAAGATCAAATCTGATTGATAAAGTCAAACAATTATTGGCCACCAATGAAGAATCCTACAGCTTCATATCATACACAACAGCCACACAATTTGGTCTATCAATTACATAAAAAAATCATCATATTAAATTTTTGTATGCATTTATTTTACTACATTATACTCAGTTAAACTTTATTATTACAAGATTTATTCCATATCTAAATGATATTACAAAGAAATATTATTAAGATTTGAATCTTGAACTACTTATTAAGAAACAGTAGTGGTTACATTTGTATCAAACCAAGATTAATAGTCAAGACTTAATTTTGATAATAATAGTATGTAATTTCATATATATATATTTGACAATTATTATGCTGAATTATGAATTTATAACATTAAAATATGTATGAGAATTCATCCTAAATTATATGCACTTATTTTGATAAGATATTTATAAATTTTTCAATTACTCTATTATAGTCATATAACTGTTGTTATTATTAATACTTGATTACAATTATTAGTTTCTATATCATTGTAATTTTATTTTGTTAGCTGTTAATTTAAAATATTTTCAAAAATCATATGAAATAAATTGTTTTATTAAACTGCCTAACCAATCTAACTTTAGTTTTTATTAAATTTAATATTATATTAAAATTAAATTAAACTTGATGATACATTACTGACAAGTTGGTGATCCAAGTAATGTTGGACTTAATTTTTTTTATGTAAGGTGAGAAGTTTAGTTAAACTTGATTAATTAGGTTTTTCGACAAAAAAATATTTATTAATTTTATATTTTCAAATTATTTTCTTGGAAAATAAAAAAAATGTAGCTATTAACCCCTTTTTATAGTTCGATTTTGGTCAAGCCATATTAATAATAATAATAAATAAATAAAAATAAAATATTTCATACTTAAATAATGTTTTATTTGTTCTTATTCTCAGTACTCTGCTATATTTTCAATAATGTGATAGTTAAAAATACTATTATCTTAAAAAAAAACTAGTATAAGTGTTTTTATAAGTTTATACCTAAATAATTTTAATTTACAGAAAAAAAGTATTTTATTTTTTTTTCTTTTTTCTTAAAAAAATATAAAACAGATTACCCAATCATACCTTTTACCTATTTTTACTAAATATTCTAATTTGAAGTAGCAAGAAAGTGATCTATTGCATTCTCTTCTTTCCCCAAAGAAGAATAGTTTTTTTTTAATTTTCATTACATTAATTTTTCTTGCTTCAATAGGCATCAAGCAAAGCAAGAAGTTTGTGAATTGGCCATTTCCCATTGCCTCTTCTCTACGCTTCCTTTCTTTATCTGTTACCTTTTCAACTCCCAACTTCCTGTTTTCTTTGGTTTTTCAGTTGTGTACGTTCCTGAAACCTGATTTTAACCGTAAAGGTACTTCATTTGTTGTGTTTTTCTTTTGCTTCCTTGCATGGTGTACCTGCATTTGATCTCTGATGTTTTATTATGTGGTGTTTAGAACATAACTGAATCTGGGTATTAGGATAATAGGTATTAGCGTGGGGTGGGATGTTAAGTTTCATTCTTGTTTGTGACGTTGCCTGCTTTTCAGTGAGTTTGAAACTGAAGGAGATAAAAGTCATATGATTGAAATTGTGATTTTTTGAATTTGGATTTCTATTCCACGATCGGTGTTTGTTTGATTCGTTCGGTCAAAGGGATAATTTGATCACTTTAAGGCTTAACTAGTAGCACCTTCTACGTTAATTATGCTGAATTTTTTACCCTTTCTTTCACTTGTTGGAGACAGTTACTTGGGATGCAAACTGAAGCAAGGAATGTCAACGGAGCTGTTTTTGATGGGTTCTATGTGATCTGTGGTGTTTGTCCACAGAAGGGAATTTTCACGAAGAGTTGGGACTTGTGACAATGTCCTCCTTTGGCCGCTCTATAGATCGTCTCAGGCAGGAGCAGGTTCATTCTTTGGAAGAGAATCACAGATCCAGTACCCGGGATTCTGAGCTTGAATCATTCCAAAAGCAGGTTACTGATAGATTTGAGGAGCTGTTCAGGGTTAGTGATGATGAATTGCTCTCAATTGCTTGGATACAGAAGCTTCTGAATGCATTTATCTGCTGCCATGAGGAATTCAGAGCTATTCTGTTGAACAACAAAGAGCAACTCTCGAGTTCCCCTCTGGACCGATCAATCTCTGAATTCTTTGAGAGGTTGGTGAAGGCACTTGACATTTGTAACGCAAGCCGCAACGGGATTGAGAAGGTTCGAGTGTGGCTAAAGCATTTGGAAATTGTGTGGTGTGCGTTGGGCTCAAATCAGAGAGCACCGAGTGAAGGCCAAGTCCTGAGGGCCAGAAAGGCACTGATGGATTTGGCAGTGGCAATGTTAGATGAGAAAGATTGCAGTTCAGTTTTTCCTCAGCGTAACAGGTCTTTTGGGCGGCACAACACGAACAAGGATCAGCGCCGCCACTTCACAGCTCTTTCAAGATCACATTCATGGAGTGTATCAAGATCTTGGTCTGCAGCCAAGCAACTGCATTCCATTGCAAGCAACTTGATTCCCCCTCGTGGGAACGAAATTGTTGCAACAAATGGGCTTGCAGTTCCTGTTTATACTATGAATTCTGTTCTCTTGTTTGTTTTGTGGGCTCTTGTTGCAGCTGTTCCTTGTCAGGATAGAGGCCTCAATGTTCAGATATCAGTTCCACGGCAATTCTCATGGGGGGTCCCGATTACTTCACTTCATGATCGGATCAAGAAGCGAGAGCAACGAAGCTCAAATGGTTTGCTGAAGGAGATAAATCAAGTTGAAAGTTGTGTCAGGAACATGACTGAGTTGGTAGATTCAGTTCAGTTTCCACTGACAGATGAGCAGAAAATGGAAGTTGAGGAGAGAGTGAAAGAGCTGAGTGTTGTTTGTGGAGCCTTAAGGGATGGATTGGATCCATTGGAGAGGCAAGTGAGGGAAGTGTTCAGGAAGATTATGAGTTGCCGAGCTCAGGGACTTGATTACACAGGCTAGGTACGTTATGCATGCAGATGCAGTGCAATGGAAGTGTTGCATGCAGGGTTACCATTCATCATCAAATGTACATTTTACATCTTAACACCATTTTGGAAGGAGGAAGAGTGATTAGACCGTTTAGCAGACAAATCAACCTTTCTTGCAATGGATTGTATTTATGTCAATACTTGTTGTTAGAAATAATGATGATACGATTATTTGTATATTTATGATTTCCATGCTCAATCACACACACCCCTAATGTTTTCTATGGACTATTGTCTGAGAAAATTGTTCATGCTGCGATTCCAGAAATACAAAGCAAATATCAGAGTCCTTCACCTACCAGGAGTTTTATTGTGATGCTGTAATTTTTTCCCTTAAGCTTAACAATATTTTTAGTCCCGTTAGTTTGGATGTGATTGAATTTGTTTTAAGCTAATTACATTGATTGATTTTTTAAATTGAACAAATTTGGTCTATTAATTGACTTTGTTCTTTATCAACACCCTTAATTCTCATTTCCTACCTAATTTTAATAACTGAATTGATTAAGTTATTTTAAACTTTTTATTGAAACTTCATCAACCGAAATCCGAAGTTGTTGTAAATAGAATGAATTTGTTTACAGTTCTTGAAAAAAAAAGTAAGTTTTTTAATCTCTTTTAAAATGTTTGACATGACATGACTTGTCATTAGAAACTAATTTCTTTTATCTCCATGTAAATATGGAGATATTATTTTTTAGTTTATTCCAAGAAAAATATAGTAAATTTGTTTCTAGTTAGTCTGACTTGATAGCCACGGAAGGTTTCAACATGCCACAGAAAAGAGGTGAATAACGAATATAACAATTATCAAAATGTAAAAACAAATGTAGAGGGATTAGAAAAAAATGGATATATTTATTAAAAGATAACATATTTAAGCCTGTCAATTATTTCCCCTTCAAATCCTAATTTCATATCTTATAAAATCTTTCAAATTTTGTTATTTACTATTTTAAAACTATTTTATATCTCAACTATATCATAAACCTCAAAATATTTGAATAAAAAAAAGAACTACATTAATTTAATATTAAAATAAAAAATTAATTATTCTAAGAAAACTTAAAGACCAAATTTATACAACTAAAAGAATGAAAAGTGTAACTAATAAGTTTATTCTAGAATATTTCCTTTTTGGTACAGAGTTGTGTATGACTGAGCATCAATCTTTTCCTACCAAGTGTTGCTTATTAGCAACTTTATATATATTTCAAATTGAGAAGAAGAAAAAAGTTCAAATTAAGCAGAAAACGAGTGGTGGTATCAAGTATCAAGAATCTTTTTGATGTTGCTGCCATGAACAAGTGAAGCAAGAAAATTATGAAGTGAAGGACAATTCTGCTTTTTTCTGTTGGATGATGATGAGTTGTTGAAAACTGAAGCAAGAGGGAAGAATAATTGATCCTTCTTTTGGCCTTTTATAAACGTCCAAGATAATATGTTGGTAGAGTAAAAGACAAATTAACGGTGAGCAAGCGCAAAATGAGGCAGCTGATAGAATCAAACTCTACAAAAAGTGAGATAAAAAAATAAAATAAAATAAGCATCAGAGTTAGACCGTAGACAGCGGCAAAACATTTGGCATGAAAACAGTTGACACGACACTGGACCACTCCAATTGTAAAGTGTATAGAAGAGATAATTTTGACTTTTAGAACAAAATTCTTTGAATTCCAATGGTCTGTATACAAGGTGGTGTTGCCTATGTTCCTAATCCTACACATGCTGTTGGTTGTGCATGCCAATTCCAACGCAAAAAAATAATTGCATTGCCATCTAAGGAGTGCTATGATCTCAATGCAGTATTCACAATGGATCTATTCACTGAGTTTGTGGAAAAGTCATGTGTGATGCAAATTCCCTGGTATACTAATGCTAACAAAACAGCTCTGGAAAAGACCACATTATGAACTTGACAAAAATGTCACACTCCAAGAATTCAATATGAGCAGCACGTCCAATAAGTGTGTTGAAGCTCCTCTTGCCGTACGAGGAGGTTCCGAAGTTGATGTCACAGCGCATGACAACACGGTGGTCAGAGTTAGTTCTCATTTGGTCCAAGCAATTATTTAACATCTCCAGAAACACTTTCCCTTGTTTCGAGAAGTCCAACGTAGCTGCTGGACTCAGTTCTATTCTGGCAGAATGATATGGAACATAACCATCCTAATGAGCAGAAAACATTATGACAAGGCTTTAGATATGCACAAGTTATGATAACAAGTTCTGTATTACAGACATATAAAGAATGTTACCTGAGGTGAGGATAAAAGAATCACATTCTTAAAGTTTGTCAGTGTCTTCTTCTGTAGTACAAGATAAAGAACAGTATTATACTTTGACAACCAACAACTCATAAAAATAGAAATTATATCCCCATGCTCTAACCCTCGGAATAATTAGAGACTTGGGATGAGAGAGCAATAAATAAGGCAAGGTAATATGAATTCAGTACCTTCGAAAGATTGTAGATGAAGGTGTTCTCAAGATCATGATCATCAGTGAAAGTTAGTTGGTGGATGCATTGTGTGCCCTTGATCTTCTTCAAGAGCCACAATCCTGAATTGAATAGAGAGTTGGAACTATACATGTAACCCAAGTGCGGACCAGATATAGAAACATATGTATGCAAATATCTGAGATATGGCTCCATGATGCTTTCTGGAATAAAAATAAAAGAAGGCACGTTAATTTCCTAGTTCAAATTCTGAAGGGTATTATCCATCATTCCTTCAAAAGTCTGTAAATACCTGCCAAAGCAGCTCTGACAATGAGGTTCCCAATAGAATGACCAACAAAGCTGAGCCTAATATCTTTTAAGTTTCCAACTCTCGATGCTCTATCCATCTTCTTTTTCAGAAAGGAAATCACTTCCTGAGCAAGCCGTAATCCCATTTCTCTGAAGTCTTCAGATGTTTTGTCTTCGTTTGACTCTGACATAAGAACCTGTATTTTGGGGTCTAACAACAGCCACTGGTTCCGAATAAGCCGTAAATCTAAATGATGTCCCTGCTTGTTTAAGGGGCAGAGGGTGTACTTAGTCAGATGATCCGGTCAAATCAAGTACAAACGTTAAAGAACGAATTTCATAAACTTCTATTATTAGCAAAAAGATAAACAGAATACCAAAATAACTCAGGCTAGAGTAAGAAGTAAAAGACAAGATCATCAAAGCAAACACCAATAACCAGAGGAAATAAGGAAGTTATATTGCATGTCCCCACGCTTCTCTTTGAATTACTGATCTAAATTACATGTTACTCATAAATTCTGAAAACTGGGGATTGATTGATATAATATAATATACTTGAATCTAAACAAGGCCAACAATCGAATTGTTACCATGGTTAGCAGGTAGGCTGCTACAGTTTTCAAATGAAAAAAGTAGGTTTTTTTCAAAGATCAAATAAGTAGTTTGTTAACCCCAAAATATTAAAGGCCACTGGGTAAAATGAAATCAGGAAAGAAATGCGAAATTAAGATGCTAAAGCCACTGCAAGAATGTGAAACATGCCTGAAACCCGTGAACAAAAACAACTACTCTCAAAACATTCTCATTTTGTTGTGGGTTATTCCCAGACAACTTGATTACAGCTCTAGATCCATTTTCCAGGATATGTTTATCTTCGTCCTCAAAAGGAAGGAAATATGACTTCCCACTGGTAGAACGGTACATGTTCTCCAAGCGTTCCACAGTAATAATAGGAACACGTAAAGGATCTTCATATATATACATGTCTTGAAGTGATCGATTGTTGATCTGCATTGAATACACATGACGAAAAAACATATCATCAGGAAAAACAAAATTTGTAATCATACACATTTCATGAGTGAAAAATCACTTGCCTTCATTTGTGCTATACCACGTCTATGAAGTTCTGCTCGCATTGTTGCAGTCTGAATGGGCTGAAAAGGGATAGAACATTTTTTAAGAATTTGTTAAGCCAATTCACTTGAAGACAATAAACTGATTAGTTTCAAACTCATCAGATAATTTATGAAGTTTATGGATCAGATATAGTGTATACTGTATAATTACATCATCATTAAACTTCCTTGTAGTTGCTGATCTACCAATTAAGCTACGGTACAATGATGTCCCTTCAACTCCATTACTCATGTACTGGTGAGGCATATCAACCTTGGAGTACATCATCCATATTGACCACTCAGTTCTTCGATCATTAGCCCATGAGTTACGCAGAAATTCCAGTATCTTTGTTTTGTTTTCCCTGATGAAGGGATGAGAATAAAATCAAAGACAAATCCCATGTCATTGACTAGAGAGTGCTTAATGTTATGCTCGAAGATATTTATCTGAGAATATCTCTTCTCATAAAATACGTACCAACCTTAATGCTTTTGATAATGTTAACAAAAAATGTTTAGAATAACTAAAAGCCTGTAGATCAGGCTCTTTCATGCCTAATTATAGTACGCAAAAATGAACACAGAAAGCAGCCTTTTCCAGATACCATAATGGTCATAACGGATACACAGACACTGCAGCATTAATTCATTGAAAATGAGGCTATAACGACCTGTATGGTTGCTGAACTCATAATTATTTGGATGTATACCTGTGGAATTTCAGAAATGTATTCCAGATATATAAGAGCTGGTTCCCAATAGACATGAAGGAGTTTAGCATATCATCCCAAGACTGTTGAAGGTAAGAAAAGTATGATTGAGTGTGCAAAAAGTCTAAAACATTAAAAAGGCATAACAGATAATGAAGCATTCACTTTTCCAGAATTAAGTACCTCAGCACCGACTTTTGTCCCATCTGACAGTTGAAGTAATGTCTCATCATCAGTACTTTTTTCATTAGCAGGAGAAGGAGAATTTAATGACTTAGTAACATCTGGCTCAAAATTAATTCCGGTCAAATCAATAGCTTGGTTAATTCCTCTGCTTATTCTTAATAGGTCATCAACCAGGATATCATGTGCAGCCATCCATTCTTTGACGAGCGTAGCCTGGTTTGAAAGAATGAGATACAACTATAAGGAAATATATATTAAGATAAAAGTTGTAAGAAATTAAGAATCTTAACCAATACTGTAAATAACATTACCAATTCAACTTAAACAATTTAATGAAGCAAGGAGCGCTACTATGAACTTATAAAAGATTTTCTATCATAACAGAACACACCTTGTTTAACCTGAGGTAGTCTTCACGGCATGTTTCTTTAGAAGTCAAAGAATTACTGGTACAATAAAATTAACATTTTTCAGAACAGATGTTACTGACAGAATTTATGGCAATGCAATGGTTGCTACTTGAACCATAAAATATGAATTCTGACAAACCTGGGTACCTTCAGTTGTGGTGTGCGATAACCAGGTTTTAGTAGACTGATATGAACACTGGTATCGACAAGAACTGCATGGAAAGCATCAAAATATACAGGACAATATGAATGCAATCCCAGAAGAGCTTTCGGAGGGATTCTATACTCATGAACTGAAGCTGCACATGTAGCCAATGAACTTTGTATCTCGGTCCTGCTCAGTAACATAACAGTTTTAGAAGTCAGAACCTCTAGTCATCATATCAAGTCCAGTTCAATCAGTGTCCCAGATGTAACTTTCACTCAATAAACAGAACAGACGAAAGAGTATCATTAACTAACCCCATCTCAGGTGTTGGAGTGTGAAAGAGCTCAAACTTCAAGATAACTGCAGAGGATTTCCCCTGTGGATAAAAATAACCATCAGCAAAGATATTTGTTATAGAAGAATGAAAAAAAGCAACTAAAAGCCACTTCAAAACATTAATAAGTCACAACAGATTACATTTTTATATATCATCAAAAGGGCAGAAGTATAATTGAGAGGAGGACCTAAACTGAAATGAAAACATCAACTCAATAGTGCAATAATGCCGTACAGTTCCTTTGCTAATTAGTAATAAAAATTCACTTGAAAAAAATTATCCTTTTGAAGGTGAACATATACAATGATGAAGGGTAAAAGACACCCTTAAAAATATGTCCTCCTTTAAAACCTGCATGGCTTCTGATTTTTCAACTGAAGATATCTGGATTTGAGGAAATTTTTTTCTGTTTTACAATATATCCTTATTGCTTCTGCCATCAACTTATTGAGTGAGATGAATAAAGGTAGAGTAACTATCATCAAATATCAAGGTACTTTAGTTAAAACTTGATGTCAGGTGACCTGCACCTAGGTACACAGCTTTGGATAAGCAACTTTAGAGAGATCACCACACATAATAGTCAATCCATGTTAATGTACTGATTTTGACAAATAAATATATAAATACATTAAATTTGTCATGTGTCAAAGATCAAGATCGTGTATGTCTTGAATCTTTAATGAGATCTTGGTATCTATTCTTCTTGTAGTTATTTGTCACAAAGTATTATTTAGATTTTCATCATGTTGTCCGAAGCCTGATAATTTCTGCTTCTTTCAAGAATTTTAAAATTATCCACACAATGTCAAAAGAACAATGAGTTTGGTCATTTCAGCAACATTGTTATATTGATCACACAGAAAGCTTCATAAGATCATATGGTGCCTAAAATTTGTGTTGGTTGTCATTAGACTCTTTCTAACACTTTTTTTGTACTTGACTAAGACTGTTGGTTGTGTTGGTTAGATGACTAAAACAAAAAGGTCATCCTTCATTGCTTATGTATACTACAGGTTATGGTTTATACGAAAAAGAACAGTGAGAAATTAGAAGTTACCTCATTTACGCCATAAGATAGATAGAATGAGATCATTATAGAAAGAAATACATCCTGCCTTGCATATCTGATCCGGAATGATGGTGTTGAAAAACTGTTATCTTTATCATCAATCATCCAAACTCCACAAAAATTGTCAGTGGAAACTTCAGGAGCTGCAGCTCAAAGAAAAGATAGACACAAAGATTTTGCTCAGTCTAACAAAATATTGTGCTAGACGACAAACTAACTGAGCAAACAAGTAAAAGCCCAGCATGTCCAGCATGCTAGTTCTAATGTCTCAAAAAACAAAGCGTAAGGCAGTTCAAAATAGTAGGCATAAAGAATTTGAGAACATATTCCAATCAAGAACAATACGAAGTTGAATGCAAAAAAAAGTACACAGGCAATGGAATCCCCATTCCACATTTGTTTGCACACAGATATCCTTGTCACTAGCTGACAACTCGAAAATGAACAACATTGGCAAAATCATTCAGGGAACAAAAAGAATAAGTTTGGAATGGTTAAACAAAATTATGATAAGCTCAAAGAGTCAAACCTAATTTGCTCGTACAGAAAAAATTAAAAAGAGAACGGAAGAAAAAACAAGAAAGTTCTGTTCTAATTTCCTAAGCCGAAAAAAGGGCATAAATAAGTTAGTATCAGTTTGTGATATAACCTTTTCTTCCGAAATTGAAACCTAATAAACCCACCCAAAAGGAGCCCTTGAACACCACAGGCACAATATCTCAGGACCAAAAAAATTAAGTCTGAGTTAACTAAATAGATTGTTACGGCAAACCTAAAGTCAACAACTACAGAAGCCTTATCCTATCAAGTAAGGTCGGCCAAATGAATAGCCCACCGGGCTGATTAATACCAATTTCTCAAACTGAAGAACATAACTGCAACTAAACACTAACATTTCAAAATATCAGGAATATATTTCACCTTCATACTGAACAACCCGTGCAGGAATCCCGGGATAGGAGTCATCACCGTCCTCCCATCTCATGGTGACCTTGATTCTGTACCATCTGCACAGCGATAACAAGAATACAAAAGCTCAAAAATTAAGTTTTTAATGCACATAAAACAAAACCACACAAATGGCAGAAATTAAAGCTTACCCTTGTTCGAAAAGGTCAAGATTGTGAAACCTATGAATGTAAACAGCAACTTCGTGAACAGCATCCAGCATAGGGAGTTGGTGATTTGGCCTACCAGAGGGAGGTTGGTGGGCATTGATCAACCGTTTGGTCGACAAATTGGTTTGATTCAAACCCACAAACCATCCTAGTCTCCGAAACATATGTAGGGTGTGGTGCAGGCAGACACAGTGATACAGAATACCCAAATGATCATCACTTAGAATTTCAATGGAAGTTGAGCAAAACCCATAAGGTGTGAATAAAAAAGAAGCAACTTTGTCATCACCACCTCACAGTTGCTTCAAACTTTACATGTAAAATGTCAAGACTGAGGAGAAAATTGCAATGTGTGTGTGGTGAGGGGATTCGAATAGTTAGAGTTGGGAAAAGTTGGGACGAAAGTGGAAGAGGGGAATGGAGTGTGGGCGTGGAAACAACAAGAAGAAAGCATAGTAATAGTAATATTTTTTTTTTGGATTAATATTAAAATTAATAATTAAAGGTTTTGGCTGGCAATGGGAGCAGAAGAGAGGGACCCAAAGAGCATCATTTTCGTCAACCCTTTATCGCAGGTGATGTTTTGCTGTTTTTTAATCCCAAAAAAGATCAAAAAAAGGTAACTTTGAAAATGGCACCAAGGCATGTTGTCGTGTCGGTGCTGACACACTCCATTTCTACTTTTCCTTTCATGAACATTTCAACTGTGCAGGTCGAAATTCACGGGCAGTTTCTTCTTCGATTTTTCTATGTCTTCCACTGTCTCTCTCCTTTGGTTTCTGTTATTGTTGTTGATATCATTCTCACTGATGATGTTATTGTTAGGAGATATTATCCACTCAAGTATGTTATTTGTAGCATTATACTGCTTGGATCTGTTATGATAATGTAAAGGATATTTTTATAATAAAAATATTATTGATTAATTAAAGGGTATACTTTTAAAATAATATTTATTATGTTAATTATATTTATGATGTATTTAAATTAAATTTTTATATTACTTTATGGTTTTAAAAAATTAAAAGAGTTCACCTTTTTAAAAAATCATAAATATGATGTAGATAACTGACAAGTATCTATCTCTTCAAATTCAAATTAATGTACATGCATAACATTATAAATATAGAATTCTTATTTTCCTCACTCTTTCAACTAATTGACTGCTCAATTTTTGCTGGGATTGAGAAGATAGAATCTGTTTTATTATTCTTTTTTTTTCTTTTCTAATTTCAAGAGATTGCTAGTTGTTATAAAAAGTGAAAGAGGTTGAGCTTATTGGTTTTGTTTCCAGTTTTTTTACATATTGACCATTGAGTTAGTGCTAATATTTATGAGGTGGGTTACTTTTCTTACTTTCATTTGATTAATTTAAAATCAATTTTAAATAATAAAGATAAAGTTAACAAGTATCTTCTTAAAAAAATATAGAATTTCATCGTTTTCTAGTGTTATCTATTTTTTTTAAAATATATTAAAATAATTAAAAAAGTATCAGTGTTTCGAAGTGAATTTCTTCTAATATAGTATTATTCACATGATTTTTGCTTTAAATAAAATTATAGGAAACAAAAAAATTAACAAATAAAAAAGTTTCCTTAATGTTTATATATGATCCTTTTAATTTTGTTACAAATTTTAATTATTTAACTATTTATTATAAATTTGATTACTTTTGTAAATTGTTTATTATAAATATAACCCAACTTCTTTCTAAGGTTAAAGAGTTTTTTCTTTCAACCGTTTTACAATCAGATAACATCAATGGTATGGTGATGGAGTAAAAATAATTTGTAATCAATCAGAATTTACAATAAAATAAGTTTGATTTTGTTTTAAAAACTTTTTTTTTAGTTTTTGTAAGATTATGTATTTATTGTGGATTTTTCCAACTCTTGTGAAACGAACTTTATATGTTGAAGTTTATATAGTTAATATATATATACACACGTGTGTGTGAGAGAGAGAATAGATTTACAATTTTCTTTTATAAATAGTGTGAGACATGTTGTATATGACGGACAATATTTTGTAAATAATTAAGTGTGATTGATATAGCATTGAATGCATATAGGTAATTACTAAATGATATTATTCTAATGATTTTATATGTGTTAATATTTATTAAGGAGATATTCTTTAAATATATTAAAAATTTTGAATTAGAAAATTTTATGACATATTTAAATTCTAATAGATTGAAATAGATAAATATATAATTATAGATTTTGTTTATATTAGATTGAGAATAAGAATCACTCATACTTAATTATAATATAAAATCGTCTTGTCATATGAGATGTTATGTATGTTAAAGTGAGATAAATTATAAAATATGTTAATTTTTTTATAGATATTTGTTTTTTCAGTATATAATCTTTATTTCTATTAATGTTATTGTAACATACCTGTCTTTAATAGACAAGTGACCAAATTAGATATATATTAATAATATTAATTTATAATTGATTAAAATATTAGCTTTTTTTTATTATATCTACGATCGTATTTTTGCGACGAAGGTGACAAAACAGAAAGAAATTAATATCAATTTATATATATGGTTAATATTTATATAATTGAGTTGTTTTTTAATGTTACATGTAAAAAATAATGAATTAAAAAGTTTGAAATTATTTAATATAATTAAATTATTAGAAAAGAGAAAATAAAGAGTAATTGATGTAATTTTACAATCATAATCCATAAAAAAAAATATGTACTTTGGACGATTTCAAATTCATATGATAAATATGAAAAGAAACACTATCAAACATTTTTTTCTTTTTTTATTTTTGACGTATGTTTTAATATAAAATAATAAATAAGAATATGATCATAATAATATTGTGAACAACTTCAAATTCAAATAAGTAATATGTAACAGAGCATGATCAATTTTTTTTTTCAAGTACGTGTAATGTGAAAATTAACAAATAACAATATTCACATTCAATTAATAAATATTGTTTTTCAAAAAAAAAAAGTGTAGAATTACAAATATTACATAGTTTAAAACTAAAGTTACGCCATAGTGTGTTTTATATAAATTTGAAATGAAACAATAATAAATAATATTTTTTGAATGATTTTGTATCCTTAAATAAGAAACATTAATTTTTTTACGAGAAAAAATGTAAAAGGATTTAAGATTTATATAAGTAAAAACTATTCGTTAATAAAATAATAATTTTGTATATTACATTATATTATATATGTGTGTGTGTATATATATATATATATATATATATATATATAGTTAATGTAATTATATTTTAATTGCTAAATTGAATAATGTCCTCGAGCTTAGCTTTCTATCTCTGTTTCAGATAAAAGAAGATTGCTTCCAATAATCACCATTTTAATAATTCAAAGATACATTAAATACTTTTATGGATTATTCTTAATTAATACTCCATGCATTTATTCATACCTGTATCAAAACCTTAAATGTAAAGGAGAGAACAATTATTAAATACAATAAATAGTATACTATTCACATAAAATATTTATTACATATGTGTAAAGATAATATTCTTCTTGTTCTTTTAACTGACTTATTTTTATTTTTATTTATTTATTTATCTTTTTCAATGTTTAAAATAACAATTATATCCTTTCCTTTGTCTAACATTTAATATATATAATTTAGTAAAATAGGAAATCCTATAACTATTCTATTAGGAATGAGAAAAATTATTAATTTTTCTACTTAAAAATCGTAAAAAGGACGCAGTTAATAACATTATGCATAATGTTAATATCAAAATAATAAATATAATTAATGTGAAAATATCGTCAATCGTATTAAACTTAATTAGATTAAAAAACTAGTGTAAAGTTATTATTATTATTATTATTATTATTATTATTATTATTATTATTATTATTATTATTATATATATAATAATTTTAATACTATTTTTCACATGTTATTTTTTAAAATTGAAAGAATTAAAAAAAAATAATCATAATAATTTTCCGAAATAATAATAATTGCACTATTTTACTTTTCAATTCTAACTTTTCCTATCATTACTGTCTTAATAATAATAATAATAATAATAATAATAATAATAATAATAATAATAATAATAGTTGGATAATAGATGTTGCAATAATAATCTTAAAATAACAATGATAGATTGTGTAGCATGGATCAAATTAATGTTTTGATTAAGGTGAGGTAATGTATCTTCAATTCATTGTAATATATTTTTAAATGCTTTTAAAAAAACATCGTTTTTTTAAATTAAAATAATTGTTATTATATTTATGTGTGTAAAATATTAAATACTTGTTAATATTTATATTTATTAAAAAAATAGATTACATGAACTAATGTCTTATAAAAATACAGAAACACTAATTTTTTTATATTTATAGCAATCTTTTTTATAGTCATATATATTTACACCACAATTTATTTAGATTTTCATGACGTTTAGGAGGTAGTATCGAGTATAATGTGGAACTTATGATGAAGGTATATATGAGAATAACATCTCAATTTTGATTTCAATTTGTAGTTGCAACCATTCTAGAAAATGATGTACTCAAACTTTTATTAGTTTTTTATTACATGATGTTCTCATTCATGTGATTCCTGTTATAATTATGAATATTTTACTTTTTAAGAATTTGTGACTTTAAGTCACGTAAAATTAGCCCCTTAACCATATTTTATATAATTGTATATTGTATCTCATTTTAAATATTTTTAAACTTAATTATTCATACAATATTATAATATTATAATACAAGTTTTAATCATAAAAACACATTGCTTAAAAAAATAAAATATTTCAACAAAAAAATTCTAACAACTAACTCATCATTTTCTAGAATAATCTCATTCAATAAATTAAGTAAATTCGTTAAATTGAGTAAATTAAAATTTAAATCAATTACTCATTAAGATTCACTAAATGAAAAAATGTGATAGATTAATCATGTACAAATTAAAAATCTCGAATAATTTGAAATTTAATCCTTCTATATATTCTCATTTCAAAATTTCATCGTCTTATATTTATTTTTTAACTTAAAATTTCATTATCTTATTTAAACACAATGCACGTTCTACCAACTCATCAACAAATACAGTATTACTTCTTCATCCATTAATCTAAAAACAATGAAATACAGAGTTACCAAATTTGTTATTTAATTAAGTTTTCAAATAAATATGAGTTTAATTTTAGTTATTTTCAAACAATTAAGACTCAACAATCTATGTATATAAAATATCTCCATCTTCATCAATATATTTAAAAGTCCAAGTACAACTCAAAATTGAATTGAATTACTTTTCATTAAATCAATATCATAACAACTTACACCAATCAATCTAAAAGGTTTTCAACTAAATTCTCAAACAAATTCACAAAGACCTTAAAACAAATTCACCATTTAAGGTTATCACTTACAACAAAAATTACAATTGGAAAATACTAGCTTCTTTTATCCAAGTTTTTTTACTCTTTATTATATTTAAAAAATGAAAATGGAAAAAGAATAAAAAAAAACATCTAAAGAACTTGTTGATTAGTTTCAAAGATTCTATCATAATCATCAAACATTCATAATTACGTTTAATATTATCAAAACCCTTCATCTGAAACAAATTCTTCCTATATATATACAAAAGAGAGAAAAAGAAAGAGGAATTTACTTATAATTCTCAACAATGAATTGAATTATGCTAATCACTACATATTAAATTTTGAAAATTTATAAAAAATAAAAGACAAAGAACAAAATACTTAAGAAAACAAAAAGAATAATAGGAGATGAAAGAATGTAAAGAAAAAATTGAAGCTAAAAGTTTTCTTAATATATTCAGATAATGAATTATTCTATTCACACCACACCACTCAAATATATGTTTAACCTTTGATGCTAAACCTTTTTTAATTGATAACTAGCTTTCTGGTGCAATCAACTCAAACTCATAAAAGCTTTGCTTTAATCATTATTCCTAAAATTGTTTTCAATCTCGAATTAAAAACTAGCTCACACACATCTAATACATATTTTAAATACATGTTTGATTAAAATAAAAGTTAGACCTAATTTAAATTTAACCATATATTTTCAATTTATTCCATTCACTTATATAAAAAGGTCATCAATATACTATCAAATAAGCGTATTTTTTATTTGACGTCAATCACTTTTTTCTTATACAGAACATACACTCTAGAGAAAAAAATAATAATAATAATTACATTATCTGATTAAAATTATTATATATACGTTATTTAAGAGAAACAAGATATATTGGAACCCACCATTCGTAAATAAATGTCATTCCTTTTAGATTTGAAATTCCCATATACAATGTACAAATGCATGTGAAACAACATTAGAGACGAAATTTCATTTCGATTTATACGTACAATGAATGGCATTTGTGTTTAGTTGTTGTGAAATTCTTATATAAAATGTATAAATGTCAAAGAGAAGGTGATGTATTGATGCATGAAATAAAAATTGAACGTAAGATATGAGGTTGATCTTAAAATAAAAGTTAGAATGAAAAGTTTGTCAAACCAAAAATGGGTAAGAGTCTAATACAAAATTGTCTTCTATATGAATGGGAGGATATAGAGGTGAGTGGGAGAAAAGCACACTCAACGTGCTTTTGAATAAATAAAATGGATTAAATTCAAATCACTCCAAGTTTTTATGCCATTAACGTGGAATCGCCAATTATGGAAATAATGTATTTCATTAATAAGTTTCATTAATAACAATGTATCTCAAACAATTTTGGCTCCAACATCCCCTCTTAGTTACCTAATCAATTTGGATTATTCCCCCCTGGTATCACATCCGTGTACGGTTTAATTAAATTATAAATAAATCAATCATCTTAATCAAATACTTGTATAATATAAACCACTTTTTTATCACTGTTTTTTACTTTTATAAATCATTCTAAATTCTTTTCAAACAAAAATTTTAAATCCAAATTGTAACCATATAACAAATAAAAAAAATAAACTTATTAAAATTGAGAAAATGATTTGAAAGAAAAAAAAAAAAATGCATGAGTACTAGAGAGGTTGTAGTATTGAAAATAGTAACATTATGAATTGAACGAGCAGAATCTTCATAATAGAAGACCGAATAACATTTATATATAAGTATAGATAAAGTTTTAAGAAAGAATAAGATAAAGGAGTAATATTATAAAGTAGAGAAATTGCAAACTTCATACTGATGAAGAAATTTAAAAATTAAATAAGTTATTTAAAGATTATAAAAGTTACCTCATTGTAATGATTATCATAATTAAGCAGAATAAAAAATAATTATTTTGTGTAAAGATTGAAACACTTTGATATGTTTTCATTTATTATATTTATTATTAATGATAAAAAAACGGAAAGATTATAAAAACAACTACTACTAGAGTTTTATTTTATTAAATGAATATAATTGCAAATTTCAATTTCAAATAAATAAAGAATAAGGTGCTATACTTATGTGTTGACTTTATACGTTATAAATTGTGATATCATAATATTAAATTAATTATTGGGTGTATGATATTTGAGTATGGAATCTTCATATTTGAAGATTTAAAGTCCGTGTTCCTATTCTTAAAAACGGTAAAATATAATGATTTCACATGGCCTGTTGGTAGTGTCATGCTGTAATGAATAAAATAGAAATTTAATATGCTTACGGCTAAAAAATTATTCCCTTCATCTACTGTGACAATGATTTAATATTCGTTTATATAAACTTAAAAAAAAAAAAAAATATATATATATATATATATATATATATTACATTTTAAAACAATTTTACTGAAATAATCTTTCTTTCTTTTTTAATAGATATGCTATTTTTAAATAAATAAATTTAATACAAATTAAAAAAATGCTTCAAAGTGAGGAAATTAATTAATTTAAATTTTTAGATAATTAAAACTACAGTTTTTATTATGATGAATTGCTGAACGAAGGAAACACGTTTCTTGCTAACTTATGCGCTATAAGATTATGTTGTATGTGTATAAGTAACTCTCAAAAAAATTAATGTGAAACGTTATAATTGTGTGTGTTCAATGCATAATATTCATTTATTAATTAAATTTGGCAGTACCTATCGTCAATGTTGATGTCTTAAAAGTCAAAACAACACGAATGTAGCATTTATCAAGATGACTTTTTTTTTTTTTTTTCAATGCTAACGGTTGATGTATTAAATTAAGGTGCCATGTTTGGTCCTTAATTATTGATAGGTGTGCTTCTCAAATATTCATAAGCAGGAAAATTTCTTTTCATCTGATATCACAAAACATATTTTTATTTGTAAGTGAAAGTCCAAATTAACACATTATATATATATATATATATATATATATATATATATATATATATATATATATATATATATTAGTGCGTTTATAACTAATTTGTCATTATTTATATTTATATTTTTAATTTATATACATTGAAACTTTATTGTCATGCATTATAATGCTATTTTTTAATGTATAAGTTTGGCTCCCATAAAAGATATATTTACATTGGTTATATCATTAATTGATATAGAAAAATTAAATTCTACCATACTTATTTTTATGACTGATGTAAAAATTTATATTTTGTATTGATTATTGTAATAACCGAGGTAGAATTTAAATTGTTAAAATCAATATGAAAAAATTGTAAGGTTTTATATCAGTTTTTACTTTAATTGATATAAAAAATTTCTGTGTAGATTGCAAATTGATGTAAAAACGTGATACAAATGATGTAAATAATGTAAAATGTAGAAATAGGACAATCTTTACCATTTATTAAATTTCATCATTCCGATATCATCTCCAAAAATTTAGTAAAACAAAATCAGCGTGAACTGTCAATGTTTAATTAAGACACAGTCGAATTTTACATATAAAAAAGCAAAGGAATTATTAATTATTAATAAAATCATTTTGCTTACAACAAAATTAGCAATATTTGTTTGAAGTTTGCACGATTAAACCTATCCTATGTCTACCATATACTTGAAACCGAAAATTCCATGGATTTTCATAATCAATCACGGGATTCTTAAATCTTTTTGTTCACTTTTAAGGCTATAAGATAAGAAACAAAGATTAGTGATTTTGTTAGTTGGTTACACGCTTCATGGTAAAGAAGGCAATAGAAACAAAAGAAAAATAGGCTGCCAAATGAGGTTAATGTCGAAAAGGTTGCAGTACTTTATATATGTTAGTCACATAGCATTGTCTATGACAATACCTTATTCTTTTTTAAATATCGACTCAATTGTCCACAAGGACAATTTATGCGGGGATTCTAAAATGTTTTGTGACACCACTGCTCTATGCCAAACACTAATTATGTGTACCAGAACACTCATAATCACTTGTCATTGTGAAGAAAGTGAAGAAAGTGATAAAATAATTAGAGTCAGGGCCATGTGGTTACGAAGTAGCAGTGGTAATAAAACATAAAGCAGATGGATAATGCAGTGCAGTTTCAGTGAGTGGAGGCTATGGTACGAGGGTAGATTTTAATTAATCCAAAGTCCGTTATAGTGGAAGGAACCCTGTGGGACAGAGCTCGATGCAAGATTCCCTAAAAGCTAAACCTTTTCACTTTTTTTGGACAAATTTTTCTAGCCAATGCCACCCATATCAGATACATTAATTTGAGACCCCATATTTTACTTATTCTTTAACTAAGTGTCAAGACAGGTTTGACTGAATAAATTGAACCAAGATTGGAATTAGAAAGGCTACTATACCCTCATGTTATGCCCTTCATCTGCAATGTAAATCCACCAAAGTCTCCTCAAGTTATCATTCAAAAATCAGTCTAAAACGAGTAAGTAGTAACTCATGACTTAAGAAGCTAAGTTTTCACCATCACCTATGTAGCTGATGGCGATGCTTTACATACATTTTGACTAACTTTTTTATCGATTTAGTCAAAAGGTAAATTATTCGCACTAACACCTTAAGAGAATATTTGTTAAGCGAATATTATTTTGTTACTATGCAATTGATGGGACTAAGAATAAATATATTACCATATTGTGTGGTTACCCAAGATGCATGTACGATCCTGAATTGGAAATTGTAGACGGGCTCAAGTAATCAAAGCAATCCCAATCATTGAGAAAAACGGATTGAATGAAAATGGCAAAGGATTAGGGGGTGGTGTTGCTTTGGACTCATGGGTATAGTGAGTTGATGAGTTCTCCACCAATGAACAAATTACAGCACGACGTGGTGGCAGTACGTGAACAAGCACAGATAATAACAAATATGTTGATGGGGTATCTTATTTTGTCCTACTCCTACCTATTGCATAACTAGAAGAAATGGGAGGTTTCAAGGGGAAAAACAACGAGATGCCTCTCACACACGAAAACCTTCAATTTCCACAGAATAACAGCTAGCTCACACTATCAGACAAAGCACCAACAGAAGGGCAAAGAAAGTGTGTCACATACGAAGAGAAGAGAAAAAAAAATGACCAAATCACACTGCTGCTGATGCACCATTCCATGCTAATGTGTTTTCGGATGGTTTGAATTAATGCATGCACAGTGAAACCAACAAAAACAAACAATTCCCAGTTAATTTCTCTGCGATGCTCACGTGAATCCATCCCTACCCCTACCCCTACTACCTTAGACACATTCCTCATACAACTTTTTCAGTACCAATATCTGCATGCTAAATTGCCATTATAAGCTTCTCAAACTTATCCTAAATGAAAATACAATTAATTAAAAAGCTTCGTCACACATGATTCATACAGTTCTTGATCTAGTTAAGAATAATATTTGGTGCTAACACAATTGTTTAATTATACTTTTGCACACCCTTTTGTTTTTGTTGCTCACACAACAGAAATAAATGACAAATGGCATGTAGAATTGGCCCAGAGATGAGCAACAGGTTCCAAAAACTTACATATATACACTGAGTTTGCATATCATACACAACCGTTTGCATGGCAGGTGTCAGGATGTTATTGACGGGGTTGGAAAAAATTTACACAGATGTGAAATTTGTCACGTAGAGAAATGAAGTGCCACGAAGGCAAAATGGTTTTTGGCTACGCTACCTACTAAAAGAGATTAATCCCTCATGAAGCCTGAATGACTTGATTACGCAGTAGTACTGCCACATTCCCCTCACCAATAATAACAATACATGCTTTATGTTATATTTTGCCGTATTTGGATGCCTTATTTTTTTGTTTCCATAATTTTCCTTATTTTCTCACCACTTTTCCTTCACGTCGCTTTGTGTATAAATAGGAGGGGTTGCTCAACACCTCCTCATTCACTGGCCTGCACTAGATTGAGGGGGTTGCTTTGGAAGAAACCCAGCTAAGGTTTCCTCACAACCCCTACAACCTTGTGCTTTTTCGCAAACTCTAAAGAGCAACAACTTCACTACCATATCATGGCTATCTTGGGTAGTCACAATCCTTGGGCAGCCACTTTTGGCATACTAGGTAACCACAATGCTCATCATCATCCCTATCTTTCATCACTTCCTTAGTTTCTTTATTCCCTTTTTCTTGTTTCTTGCTTTCTTGCTGCCATCCATATACACCAGCTTAAACTACGTTCTTTAAGTAAATGTTCGTCTGCATGCGCATTTTGCAATTTTTCCATCTTTAATTATCTCATCGTATAGTGTCTCTCACTTACAATTCTCATCATACATCTTAATTCATGTTCATTCATTTATGATTAATAATTCTTAATATTTTCTTTTGGGAGTTGTGAATTAACTGGCTGACCCCACTGCTATAAATGATAGTTGAGTTATTGGTTGATCACAGATTCATTCCCACTAATGGTTGTTGAGAAATATTGTTTTTTTCTTTCATATTTTTAATCATGGAGAATACTGAATTATATCAAATAAAATTTACGAGACAACTATAAAAAAGAATTTTTTTTTCTAAATATTCTCACACTAGTACAATTTTTTTTAAAGAAACACACACGAATTACCATAATCCATAATAGAATCAATTATCTACTCTCATAAAGAGGAACTAACATGTACATATTCTCCTTTTGATATGTTCAGGAAACATCATTTCCTTGATGGTGTACCTGGCTCCGGCGTAAGTATACATGATTTATTATCTATGTCAAATTTCCTAGTTTTGTTCAAGTATAATAATAGCTGAACCTGATTTGATTTTGCAGGCACACGTTTCACCGAATATACAAAAAGAAATGCACCGAAGGTTACCAATCTCTGCCATACTTGGTGGCATTATTCAGTTCTTCCCTTTGGTTATACTACGCATCGTTCAACATTAAACATTCTATTTTCCTTATCACGATCAACTCCCTTGGATGCGTGATAGAGATCATCTACATTACCATCTTCATAAAGTATGCTCATAAGGAGGCCAAGGTATAATATATATACACGTGTGCCTCAAACCAAACAACTAAAAAGTTTCTATAAATTCCAGCTTACTAATACACCTATGCTACAGAACTTAACCATTAAGCTAGTTGCGGCAATGAACTTGGGGTCCTTGGCCTTGATCCTTCTGGTCACGCATTTCGCTCTGGATGGTTCCCTCCAAATCAAAGTCATTGGATGGATTTGCGACGTCGTTTCACTGAGTGTCTTTGCAGCTCCTCTAAGCATTATGGTAAGTGAAATTTTCAATTCAATGAAGAAATGAAGTTAGTGAGTTTGAATTCCCCTAACCAATTATCACTATGCAGGCACAAGTTATCAGAACGAAGAGTGTACAGTTCATGCCCTTCACTTTGTCATTTTTCCTCACTCTGAATGCCATAATATGGCTTGCTTATGGTCTCTTTAACCATGACAACTGCGTAGCCGTAAGTATCTATATATGACTACATAAATTTAGTAATAATAAGATATTATATTAATCTGATTGGTATTGCAGCTACCAAATGTGGGGGGTGTAGCACTGGGGCTAGTTCAGATGGTGCTATATGCGATCTACAGGAATTGTGGTCCGAGGGAGGTAGCAATGGAGGGTGGAATGAGAACCATTGTTGTGGTGAATCCATTGGGGCCTGCAGAAGTGTTTCCAATAGCAGAGAATGATGAGGTGAATAATCAACAATCACACGAAAATAATAAAGGTGGAGAAGACGATGCACAAGGGAAAACCGTGGAAGCCAACGATTGCCCACTGTGATACGTATAAATAACACTACCCACTACTTTGTTCTGTTTGTTGCTGCCTACGTTTCTTTCAATCATTCTATCATCTTTATGTTATGCTTCTTGTTCAAACCTTATTAATCAATCAAAATATGCTTTAGCTTTACTAATTAATTCCTCTGTCTGTCTCAGTATCTCCATTGCTTTTACTAGTTAAAGGACAATAAACAATACCAATCAAAGATGCTTTAACAAACATCACGAAATTTAAGAAAATATCGATGACTTACTTAATATGATCCGCGCAGATTTTTAAGATAACTTTTTCTTAATTAAACTTCTTTTCCACAAAATAAAAAATAGTTTAAACGTGCAACGTTGTGGTTACAGTAGAAGAAAAAGGTTAGAGAAAAGCATTGTGGTTAGTTTTATGAACGCAAATCGAACTGCAAAATAGATGGCCCCCGAGATGGCTTTATAAGGATGGCGCAAACAGAAACAAAGCAAACATTTTTGTCGTGTATCTATTATGGTAGCTACTTTACTATGCTTTTATGGTGGCCGTTACCACCCAAAAGGTTGATTGTGCATGTAAAAGAGAAAGGTGTTTCCGAGAAGAATAATGTCACTTTTTCTTCTCTGTTATTAGCGTATCGTATCTGTTCATGACTTTTAGTATCAAATACGAGGTTCACACTTTTTCACACGTTTATGATCATAAACGTTAAAATAACGCTACCATTTCTTTCTGAGAACAAAAGTAAAAATAATAGTTATACTATCCTTATTTCCGTTAATTATACAATCGTCCTCACGTTGTTATGAACTTCTGAGTTTTTTTTTTTAACATTATTGTATGCCGAATCTGAGCCTAAAGGCTCAATCTGATGAAAATGGAAGCCCAAAAAATATATTGTCCAATATGGGTTTCAATAGGACAAATTGGTGGATGAATCCCCAAGTTCCACCTTCTATAAAAATCAAGTCACACTCATTTATTTTCGGAAGAGACATTTAGGAGTATAATCTTTTAGATTTTGAAAATTATTTTCGAAATAGAAAAAGTGTAATTTAAGTTTTTATAGAAGATCAGACCAATTAACAATTTATAAATAAATAATGAAAGTAAGTTTTTGTAAAAATAATTAGACAAATCACAAATATTTAGTTTCACGTTAATACCAACTTTGTGAAGATCAGTTAAGCTTTTCATTATAAATGTAGATGAATGCTTTGTGATATATTTTGTTGCGACATGTTATATATTTTTTAAATTTTTTGAAATTCTTCAGTTTTTATTTTTAATCAACTTAAAACTATATAGGCAAATGGGCCTATATTCGAACAATGGTCCGTTTAAATTTCACTAAATCACAATTTTTATTTTCTTAATTCATGATATTAATTAAGGAACACAATTCAACCTTATACATGTATTGTTTAATTCAATATTATTCTGTTAGACATAAGTTTTTGTGAATTAATATTCATGTCATTTTGTTATTTTTCACTATATTTATTCACACACGAAACCAAATCAATGAGTTAAGGGACAATTAGGTTGATTTTTTAAAATATGTTTTGAAGCTTATATCACTTCATTAAACACTATTTTGTTGGATACAAAATTTTGTAAATGATTACAAATTTTACATTGTTTTTAACTACTTTGATTCAACTCGTGAAAGTCTTTACAGAGTATCTGTATAAAAATGATTTAGTAGGACAATATGTTTATGTTTAAATAGTTTATATCTAAATGTATTTATTTAACAAATATATATATATATATATATATATATATATTTACAAAATCAGGGTTTGATTGAAGTGGATTGAATAAGCCATTTTATCAGAATGCTTTTTTTTTTTTTTGTCTGTCAAAAACTGAACTATGTGTGATGCTATTTATTTTTTCCGAAAATGAAAAAAATACGAAACACAGTGGTTTATTTTATATATGTTAATTAGTGATGTTTGGTAAGGATTGAAGACAAGTATGGTAGAGTTGGTGAGGAAATTTTTGATTTCCTACCTAAATCATTTTAATAATATGCAGTGAATCTTGCAGTAATGGGAAATTTTATATTTTATAGTGGTTGCTTATCCTTGCGGCCATAACTATATGACCAATGATAGCCATGCAGTGTAGATGGTGTTTTGTTGTGTGAATTAATTAATGAACCGAAGTGGTATGTGATTGAAGGTTGTGATTTTGAAATAAGAAACAGATAATTAAGATTACCTACGGTGATTAACAGGGGGATTAAGCAAAGCATAGTGTAAGAGATGGTGATGTTGCAGAAAGAGAAGCATGTGATGGTGATCGAGGGTGACGAAAGCTTCAACGCCACCGTCTCTGGTATCCATCAAAGCAATGGTGTTACTCACAATCTTATTCACACTGCAAGCCCACACAGCTTCACCCCAACCAAAATCAACCGAAAGCAGTGGAAACTTGCACCAACTCGAACACTTATAAACGGCACCGTTCTGCTTCAAAACATCACCTCTCTCTTTCAGACTCTCCATAACCGCTCCAAAACCACCATCCTCCGACAACCTCTTTGTCTTGCTTTCCACAAACTCCCTCATACTCTCCCTCATCCTCTTCACCATCACGTGCAATTCCAGGTGCGCCTCCTCCTCCGCCGTCACCGCGAACGGCCACACAAAGTTCCCCACGGCGCCCTCCGCCACCGCCGGCTCCATCCGGGGACGGAGGTTCACCGCTTGGAACAGAACTGAACGCTTGAACGACGCCGTTTCCGAGCGAGAAGCCGATAAAGCGCATTTCCATATGAGCGCCAGCACCGCCTCCACCCTCGATGGTTCAAACGCGCAACCTTCTCTGATTCTCTTCTTCAGCTCTTTAACCTTGGACGCCGCGAAAACGAACCTCCTCGACGTGAAATTCTCCGATGGGACGGTGTTTATGGACGCGGTCGTGATGGGAAGTTCTCTGGGAGGAAAGAGCGCCGCGCCGGCGGCGAGTTCGGGGTCCCTCAGAGGGGTTTGGGTTTGTCCAGCGCACGCAGCGGTCCAGGTTTTGAGGAATGCGATGACGGCTGCTATGTCGGCGATTTTGTGGGAGAGAGAAATGGTTACGGCGGTGCCGCCGCAGCGAAAGGAGGTGAAGCGAACGAGGAGCATGGGAGAGTTTGTTGAAGATTGGTTGTCGGTGGAGGGGAGGAGACATTGGAGGGTGTGGAAATTTGGGGCTTTGAGGATGTCGGAGAGAGAGGCATTAGTGTGGGATTGGATGAAGAGGGCGCCGGTGTCGTTGCAGTGGAGGGTGGCGGCGTCATGGAGGTTTCCGGCGAAGGGGTAGAAGCGGGTCAAGGTGTGGGAGAGGGAGGTTTGAAGGAGTTGGGATTTGGTGGAGAAGTGAGGAAGTGTGTGGGTGGTGTGAGGGTAGAAGAGGGTGATGTTGCCATGGATGTTTGGGGAAAGCTGGTCAAGTAAAGAGAGTTTAAAGGTTTGGAGGTTTGGTGGTGTGGCTATGGAGGGTTTTATGTATATTCTATGCTCCTCTTCAAACTTTATCTCCCCACTCATTTTCTTGTTCTTGGTTTCTTCTTCTTTCATTCCATTTCTCATGCTTAGGTTAGGCTCTTATATATCACAAACTCTGTTTCCATGCCTTTTTTTTGTAATTCTCTTAATATTTAAAGAAAAGATAAAAAAATCAATTTGTTGTTTGAAAGTGTGAAACCAGTTAATCTAATCTCGACATGGTTGAAAAATTATATAAATGTCTTTAAAGTTCAAAATGTTAAGCTAGACATTAATACTAATTAGACAGATAAAGATGTAATATTTATATTATATTAAGTTTTTTTTTAAAAAAAATTCATAATGCATGCAAATCATTCAAATTTCTTTTATACATTGTTAATGATATATACTTTTATAAATCAAAAAGAAGAGTTATTTAGTTTTTGAAATTGAATTGACATTTTATCTTCTTAATTTTTGGTTTAGCAATCCACTATTTTCAATTTGTGTTAAACATTTTTTAATTTCTAAATCCTTAATTTTAATTTATATATGATGAAAGAATATTAAAGATAGAATATAATATACACGTGTCGTATGAAGAATCAACCTAGATTAAGATATAAATTGAAAAATTTAGAGAAATGTTAATATCTTTGACTTTGAGATGAACATTGAATACCAAAAATGATGTGCTTAAGTAATTTGTCATTAACAACACTATTTTTTCTTAAATATAAACAAAGAAAAATAAATAAGTGTTCCATACTTGAATATAAATAAATTTCAACCCAGTTTAATATGATTAGGAAAAGAGCAGTGATATTTTGACCAGTCCATCTTCTACACTATATAAAACTTATTTATACTATTATTTTATTAAAATATAATATTTTATTAACAAAATTCAGTGTAAAATGAAGGTATACTGTGAGTGGTGTCAAATTAACTTTATCCTTAGGAAAATATGATATTTACATTTTGAAAAAATAAGTTGCAGAATAGACAGGCATTTTGCAGAAAAAAATTGTATATAAAACTTACAATCCTATTACAACATAGTCCATGTTTATCAGTGTATCCTGCCTAAAACATGAAAACCAGACGATCTAACATTACTCATACATTCTAATTTGAACTCCCTTCCCCCAAATATCTTAAAACATTACTTGGCGTCAGCTTCAATATCCATCAATAGTGAATCAATAATAAGCTTCAGCTTCAATCAAATTAGTTAAATTACTTGGCTGCAGCCATTTTCTCTTTACAGCAATGTAACTTCGAATGATCCTGCAAAATAATCAGCAAAGCTATATGTATGTAAATAACCTTTCAAATTTTTTCCTCTCTTTTTCATATTTACCCTTTAACACTATCATGTTCATGCATCATTTGTTTGGTATCTACATTAGGACTTCAAAACTAGTCCTTTAGGACTAGCAACATATTACATCACCACTGAGCTGAATTCACTCTCCGAAGCATTCTTCTTGGTTTACTCTTCTCCTCAACTGGAATAAGGCACTCCATGAGCTGCAGACAAAGTAAAAGGATCACATTAACAGACAGCAGAAACCACTTAAAAGGTATTTATACCCTTAGATGGGTTTGTTGCCCAACCATTACCTATGGAAGCCATTGTACAATAGTAAGAAAAGAGGGATTTCACATCACTCTCTAAAGTCTAGAAACAAAAATATTACTCCTGATCTGATCCTTCCAACTAATTCCAAGGATTAGTGGATGACTGACACATGGCACAAGTGAATGTGATTCAAGATTATATCAAAAGTGTTATGCTAGTGAGACTGAATAATCCTTCAAGAATGGTAGGCAAGAAATTAGTGGGCACAAAGACTGTATGATCTGAATGAATCAGCCAATAAAGAAGTGGTAGTTCATCAGGATGACTTGAAAGACCAGTAAGAAAGCAACAGATCCCACAAGAAAGCAGAAACTGAGATTAAGTCTAACCTAACCTAACCACTGCAACTATATGGATAGGTGGATTGTATCCTCCACTTTTCCACCACAATTATATGCTGTACGCTGATCAAACCTAACCCACATGTTTGAAAGGCAGTTCAAACGTGAACATAAATTGACTTCTCTGTGGACATTATTACACTGTAGTTGTTTAAATCGAAGATACAATGTTGAGAAAAAACGTCACAGTTATAAAAGCAAATAAATGAAAGTTGACTTCTTTTCTAGACGTATTCAAGAATTGTGCCAAGCAAGTTACATCACCCAGGTTGAAAAAGAAGGGAAGTGGATACTGTACATACCTGATTGAACCTCTGCCTTCTCCTATCAGCCTGCATATAACAATACCCAATATTTCATAAACACATAAATCATATTTAAACCGAAAAAACCCAAATCTCCAGAAAGAATCAACCACGAAAAGCCAGATTTTCACACCAGAAAGAATCAACCGAAAAATACGATTTTTCCTTACCAACCACTGGGGTTAAAGTTTAAAGTTTACGCTTGAATGGAGTGAATTTGGACAATATAAATAAATTTAAACATTTTTTTGGGTTAGCAAAAAGTAACAAGAGACATAATAATAAATTAATAAAAAAGAAGACGAGGTGTGAAGAAACAAACCTCTTCCTTTAACAATCGAGCATTCTCCTCCTCGAGAATTGTAACCAAAGATTCTAACTCAACTGTATAAGCCTGGAAACAACACACATCATCATAATCATCGTCATCACTCGCCGAACACGTTTCAAATTCAAAAATAAAATAAATTGAACAAAAAAAAGGAATAGAAACAAAACCTGTTTTCGTTCCCTGGACCTAGCGGCAGATTCTCTGTTTTTGATCATCCTTCTCTGTTTCTGAAGAGTGGCCCTATCCATGACGGCTTCCTCCACGGCCTTTCTCTTTCCCCTTCCTCCGTGAGAGGGCGCAGCGTCGTTTCTGGGAACGGAGTTCAACAACAAATCGTGGATGCTGATTGCCATGTCCTGAGACTGCGTGCCCCCGACCACCTCGTCCCATACCTGGCTCGAAATCGAACTCTGAGATCCCACATCGGGATTCGTCGTCACCACCACCTTCGACGATGCCATGTCCTCTTCTGATTCCTGAGCTTTGTGTTAGTTATTTATTATAGAGAATAGAAAATATAATAGGGAATAAATAATTAACCTTTTCCTATTACCAAACTCTCTCTTCACTTCCCCCAACACGCCACAACTAAATTCTCTTACGCTAAATCCTGCTACAACCTTAACTCCCATACATGTAACCATTAATATTACTCTCCAATTTCCACTTTTGCCCCTCCCAGGTTTCAAAACAGTTCAGTTTCAAATTCAATAAATTAAATTAATTAATTAATTAATTAATTAATTAATAAGTAAAAATACACACTTGAAACCATTTCAGATCCGTGTTTACACCTCATACAAAATAAATTTCACTCTGACAAAAGAAAGAAAATTCCCTTTTACTACAACACGTCATGTAATAAGGTCAAAAAACAATTACAAATATATTAAATAATATACCTTTTTCATACTACAAAATAAAAAGAAAATGCAGGCGTATTTCCTAAAACAAAAAAGTGTTAACTATTAGTCAACAAAAGAAAAAAATGCTTTTGATTTTTATTTATGATGGTAATAATGAATTTTTAAAATTTGAAGTGTAATAATGGAGTAGTTGGTGGAAGTGTTATTAGCGGAAAGACAGCGTTTGGTATGATTGGTGGAAGAATGAGGTTTGTTTTGAGAAAATAGTTTTGAAGAAAAGATGGATCATGGACAGCACAAAAGATTCGTGTGGAATTAAGTTATTGATTGCTGAAATCTTCGAGAGATTTGAGAAGTGAAAAAATGATTGGTGGAGAAGAAGAGAGTCGGCAGAGAAGAACTAATATTCTACTATTATTTTTTACGAGGAATGCCTTCAATTGGTAGTAGAATGTCACGTTCAAGTAAAAAGGAAAAAAAGAAAATATCATTTTTGTCGATGAAAAGTGGATTCAAAGTAGATGAACAATGTAAATGCGTTTTGATAGCCAGTAGCTGCCAAAAGCTGAATCAATAATGCGAATTTGCCCTCCTTCTTTTACTCTTTTCTCGTTACTTCTTTTTCTTAGTTCCATTCCCTTCAGACAACGCGCTTTTAGAAGGTTTATTCCTCACAAAATAAATAAATATGTTTTTTAAAGAGATTTCTTTTGGATATCTGTAAAAAAAACTACAGTGAGGTGAAAGTACTTAAAAAAAACGTTTTAAAAGATAAGGTTATCATATTTTCACACCACTCCATTTTTATACTATTTAATACTAATATATATTATTATTTTATTTATATATAATATTTTATTAACAAAATAAAATATCAAATAAAAATATAATATAAATAATGACATCAAATTAATATTTTTCTAAAAAATATCACTTGTCTTCCGGTGACGAAAGTTAAATGACTTGAATTTTAAAAAGTTGATAATGTTTGAACTATTAAATTCTTAAAAAAAAAGTTACGTTTTTATTAATAACTATAATTTTTAATTTTATTTAGTAGTAAACGTTGGATCTAATAATTAGAATTAAGATGAATTTTATTTTCAACCGAAACAATTATTCTAAAGAAAATTATTATAGATTATATAATTGTCATGTGACATAGGTTAATAAAGTGTACTTGATTGAATTAAAATATATTAAAAATATATTTTACCACCTTAACACGATATATTAAGAATAAGATTTCAATTTTACAAGATTTGATAGGTAAAAGCAAGATTTATAATATGAGAAAAAAATTAAAAAGAAAAGACTTTCAAAATCTTAAGAAAATTTGTTACACTTTTATACAAATAAAAATTAAACCAAGAGACCAATTAAAATTTAATCAAGTAAGTCTACCACTACAGCAAAAAAACATGATAATTTTGTATTTTATATGACAAAATACATTAATCAATTAAAATTTAATTTAACTCTTTTAAAATAAGATGTTAGTTTAACGGGATGAAAAACATATTTAAAAGACTGATTTTATTACACAAATTATAATTAATTATGGGTAAAAATTTATAATATTTTATATAATATGATTAAAAAATAATAATTCAAGACTCTTGTTTTTGGTTTTTGGTATCAATTGGTATGCTATAGATTGATATAGGAATTGATGATTAGTTGTGTGGTGTCTTAAATTAATGCGCAATTAATGTGAAACACATGAAAGCTGAGCTCTAATATTGATGGCTCCATGTGAACTTTATGTCAAAAAGCTTCTTTCAGTTACAGAATATACCTGAGTTTTCATTTTTATATGTGCACCTACCCCTACATCTACTATGCTATGCTTTTAATTTATGAACACTATACTTTTGCAGAAACTTGTGGGCTACATGGGTTTACACCTATATAAACTATTAACTTGTAGTATAGCATGATGTATAGCCATAAAATTATACGTTAACTTGTAAATGTATTAAAACACTTTTTAAATAACATTTTCTTAAAAAACTTTAATTTATACTTCAACCTTTTACATCCATTCCTCTTTTTATATTTAAATTATTTATTAAACTTTAACTTTATTAATTTTTATATACTCTTTTACCCTTATATAAGATATCGACAATAAGTATTTTTCTTTTCATTTTGCGGATCCTATTTGCAATTCGTATTTTCGTTATGTTGTGTTTTGAAACTATATATAATATAAGATTTATTTTCAATTAATTATCAACATGTGTTGTATTTTATCTCTAATATTTATATCCATAGGCGATGGAATAACTAGGTTACCAGTGTTCCAGAAAAAAAAAAGTTTTTATAATATTAATGGATGATAACGAATTATATATAGAGAGAGTATAAATATCATTGATTTTATGAGATTGAATTACATATAAATTATTTTTTCTTAAAATAGTAAAAAAAAGCTATTTAAAAAATTCATGAATTAATTATCTAATACTAAAATAAAATATATTTTTCCGTAAGTTAACCTTAACCAATTACTGTAAAAATATATGTTATCGTGTGTTTTACGGTAATAAAACTTATTAAACTTGAAGTTTAACATTTGACTGTATAAATAAGAAAAAAATCATCATCAAAGATATGAAAGATATAAAATTCTAACTTTTTTTTGGAATATAAAACTCTAACTTAATATGCCAGAAAAAATACTTTTAGAAAACTGAAATTCTAAAGGCTCTTGTAACATAAATGGCTATAAAAATATAGTCTCTGAAGATGTTTTTGTTTCATAAACATCAAATGTGAATTGAACTTAACACAATCAATCATTACATGTTGTTTAATATAAAATGAATAAAATCGATATAAGTGTTTTTATTATAAACAGAATTTTTAGATTTCCTATTAAGTTTTACATCTCTAGCGTTTTCGAAAACATAGAAATGGGTATTAACAGTTTATTAATCAAGTTATAATAATTTAATTTAGACTATTTTTCAAACTATGTGTTAGAATGGTTATCTTGATAGAGATACTATAAGAAACTAAGAAAATGGTTTTATAATATCACTAATTTATTAATCAAGTTAATAATTTATATTTGGGTCAATTATCTAATGATAAAATAAAATATTAATACAAGTTTTGCACTTAAGAAATAACAAGTTGCAGTAAGATAATCAAACTGGAACATATAAAGGCAAGTTAGCTTCTTGACATATGGTGGAAGGATCGTACTTCACCTCACTATAGGAAAAATAATTTATTATTTTTAGAAATTAAATGATTTTGTGTCCAACCACACCTACCTTCTTACACTCATGAGGTGACAAACAATTAAAAATGTTTCTGCAGACGATAACTTAGTAATACATGATAAGAATTTGTTTGGATTGATATGTATAAGAATTTATTTATATTAATATGTCAGGAATTTAGGTATAAATTTAAATTTCACCTTAAGAATAAAAATGAAAATGTTGAACATTAAAAAAGTTATAAATTTATTATCTTAAAATTTAAATTAGAAATTATGTTAATTGATTATGTAAATTTTGACACAAATGTATTAAATCTCCTCAATGAATATTTCCAAAACAGACCTAACAAAATAAACTTTTTGATTAAATACTTCGTAAAATAATTGTACTAAATAAACCTTTACCAGGCAAATGTTTAATATGCATGTACACTATCCCTTTAGTTAATTAATATATTGTAAAACTTATTAAAAGGACGAATAAATAGCGGATAAAAATTTCAAATATTTATGATAGAGTAAGTAAAATAAATAAAAAGTATGAATTATTCCAAAAGCTTGTTTAATTTTTTTTAAAAGCCACAATAATTTCAGCTTAATAGATAAGGAAACTTAAACACTCTTTCTGTAATAATTTTTATTTGAGATTACAAGTACCTTTATGAGATGTTTCAAGGAGAAATGGTCATATTGTAATATGATTAATTCTTAAATCAGTTTTTTATATATAAATTAAAACAAAAAAAATCGTATCTATAAAAATAAAATATATATTATATAAGTCAACCACGTGTTAGTAAATTTATAATAACTCAAGTGCTATCATTAATATTCTAAAAAAAATCACAAAATAGAATAATACATATTTGTGTATTGCATAGATACAAATATTAAGGGTCTTGTATGACCTATTTCATTTCACTAATCCATTTCTTATTCGAAAATTGTTTTTATTTGTTAAGATATTTAAAAAAAATTGTATTTAGAAAAACTGTATTTTGAATAAAACATAAAAGTCAAATACATCTTGGCTTCGTTTCACTTCAATCTAAATAGTTACAAAGATAATTGATTTTTGAAAATTTTTTTTAATCCATTTGAGTTAATTTTTAATGTAATCGGTTGTGAGATGAAAAAATAAAATGAAAAATGAAGTAACATGGTGTAGGCAATTGCTTCATGCACCCCAATTGCTTCTTGCACCCCATCATTCATATAATATACTACCATTACCCTTGCCAAAAATGGAAAAGGTGAAATTGTTGCAATTGTATTTTCCGACGACAGCGACAGTGGCGGACATTGATGATGGAAGAGAAGGTTGTCTGAGAGCATTTTGAAATAAGTGGATTTATGTTTGGATGCTTTTAATGGCTGTTGTAGAGGTGCAGAGAGATTACTGAAATAGGTTGGAAACGAAATTCATAAGAGGTTACGGGATTGGGAAATTGTCTTATGGAAAATCATTTCCGTAGTGGTGCAGGGGTGGGAAAAATGCTTATGAGAAAACATTTTCGTAATGGTGTTGGAAGTGAGAAAGTGACTTACGAAGAAGGTTTTTCGTAAGAGAAAAAGTTTCAATAATACCAAACCCTCTTACGAAAAACGTTTTCCATAATACAAAACCCATCTTACAATTTTTTTTTTCATAATACAAAAACCTCTTTCCAAAAACATTTTTCGTAATACAAAATTATCTTACCAAAAACATTTTCTATAATACAAAAACCTCTTACAGACATTTTTTTCATAATACAAAAACCTCTTACAAAATTTTTTTTCCATAATATAAAAACCTCTTACCAAAAACATTTTTCAAATAAAACTCTCTTACGAAAAATGTTTTCCATAATACAAAAACCTTTTACGAAAAAAGTTTTTCATGATACAAAAACCTCTTATGAAAAATGTTTTTCATAATACAAACTCTGTTATGGAAAACATTTTTCATAATACAAAAATTTCTTATGAAAAACATTTTTCGTAATAGATTTCACACCCCCACAACCCAATTTCTTCCGGAAAATATTTTTCAAAATACCCTAACCTCTTTTGTTTTCATTAACAAGGCTATAAATGTCTATTCAAATATTTTAATGGGGTGCAGGAAGCAAATGTGGGCTACAGAAAGCAATAGTCCATGGTGTATTTTCTTAAAAGAATGATTTTGAAGTGGGTAGAAGGCCCAGGAAGAGAGTGGTTCGCGGGAGCTGTTTAAAGGGCCCATACAGGCCCAGGAAGAAAAGGGGAAGAAAGAGAGTGGGAAATTGGCAATAAAAGGCGAAAAGTACAAGATAACGGTAGAAGTAATATTTTGAAAGAAAAAGGCGCGAAAAGAAGAAGAGTGGTCTTGAAAATGTGGAGGAGAATGGGTGGAGTGTGGGTGAGGTGCATCGTAGTAGCGATGTTGATGAACGCCGTTAGCGTGAGCTGCGTAACCAAAAGAGAGTTTGATTCCATGCTCAGCACCGTACGGGCCAGAGGCTACGACCTCTTCTGCAACGCAATCGTCACCTCTGATCTACAAATCGACATTCTCTCTCTGCAGAACGATAACGCCACCACCTCACGCGCCTTCACCTTATTCGCTCCCACCGACGCTTCCCTCTTCGCCCTCGACATGACTCAGACGGCCTCCACTTACACCGACACGCTCCGTTTCCACGTCGTCCCTCGCCGCCTCTCCCTCGCCCTCCTCCGCCTCCTCCCGGACGGTTACACGCTTCCCACGCTCCTCCCTCAGCGCCTTCTCCAACTTACGCGTCCCAATCCCTCCGCCATCGCAGTCGGCGGCGTCGAAGTTGCATTCCCCGGCCTCTTTTACGGCCGCTACGTCGCCGTTCACGGCCTTGCCGGAATTCTCAGACTCCGGTCCGACGATTATCCTTCGCCTTCGCCGGCGCCGGTGGTTCCTCAGATTCGTTCCGTAGATCGCTGGTTCTTCTCTCCAGGAAGCAGTCCTAACTCGCCGGCGAACCAACCAGTTCTTGCTCCGGTTATGAATTTCCCTCCGTTGCACGTTCCTCCGGTTGATTCTTCGGAGGAGGAACCTGATTGGAGAGTTTATCCTCCGGCAGGTTCGACTCCGAGATCTCCTTATTCGGTAATATCACAGCCGCCGGAGGAATATTCCGACGCTTTGGCTTCAGGTCCGGCGCCTGAAGCATTAGAAGGAATGAGAAAGTGTCTGACTATAGACGTAGGGTTGGAAGAGTCTGACATGCAGTGCCATTCAGCGTGAGTGATACTGACACTGCATGCAAGTTAAGTTTCTTTTTTTGTTTCTGTGGCCATTTTGATTTTTGAAATTAACAAAAACTTGATTTGTTGCTGTTACTTACACTTGCTTGCTCCCTCATTTTCTTTAATTCTCCATCAATTATAATGTCCTTGTATACACACCAAATAAAATAAAACAATAAATAATGTGGTATAATAAGTAATAAACCCGTCAAATGGAACTCATTTAAACCTCACTCACATGGGTTGGGCCGAAATGACTCCAGAGGCCAAATGGGCTTTGCCTGTTTCTTTTTACATCTCCATAATTTTTTCTAACACCTCAATACATATATAAATTGTCAAAAATATTCCTTCTTCGATGAGATTTTTGACTAAAAAAACTTTTTGAATCGAAAGTTAAGAGATTGGATATTGAATTTCTTTTAATTCTAAATTTTATAATTATTTATTCTCAATGTTGTTCAACATTAAAGATTACGCAATTCAGAAATTAAAAATTTAGATATTATATTTTAGATTATACAATTTAATTTTTTTTAATATTATTAAATATTTTAAATTGTGTAATTCAAAATTCATTTTTAGATTATATCATCTAAATATATTTTATGAATTACACAATTAATTTTTTCACTTCTAGCCGGAATTTGACGTGTTGTTTGCGAACGCATTTTCTCTTATCGATATAGTATATTATCTATTTATATATTAGACGTTGCATTTGTTTGTTTCAGTACATCTCATATTATTAAGGTCTTTTTATTCCCTGAAGTTTTACACTAACCTCTTTTGTTTTTAAAATATCGCATTATTCCACTTTTTATATTACACACACCTCCTTAAGTTTTAAAAAAATTAAACATGCATCCCAAAGGTAATGATACAAAATATAAGTGTAATTTGAGAAAACCTTATGAAATATTAGAGTAACTTACTCTAAAATACATAGGAAATGCCAAATAGTTAACTGTGTAACACTTCCCACCATTATTTATGCTTTTATCCCATCTGACGTTTAATAAAAAAACTATATACAATTTGTTAAGAAATTCAAGAAAAATTAAAACTAAATTTGGGTAAGAATGTAAAATAAACACTTTTACACGCAAATTTAAGAAAATATCACCATTTTTTTTCTGTCAAAATTAAAGAAACTTTTGTAGAGGAAAATTACAGAAATCATAGAAAAGCAAGAATATCTAAGAGTTCAAATCATATTGCAAAAGTTATTATATGTTGAAATCACAATTAATTAATGAAAAAAATATTACTTCTATGATTAAGAAATTATCACAAAATACATGAAAATAATTATGTGAGATCAAGACCTTAATGAAATACACACTAATTAACATGGAAAGTGTTGTTATATATTAATAACTGTTATGCTATCAAAACGAAATCATAAAAGTGAAATATTGAGACAAAATTATTTATAAAGTTAATAGTAATAATAATAATCAATAAAATAATTAATTAACTATTAAATAATTAATGGTAATATTGTCCCCTTTTGTGTATATTTAGGACAACAGTTTGACTGACAAGGTGTGTCTCTGTTGTCCAAAACATTCCAAGAAGCTTTACCTATTATGTACACGTAAAATCATACATTATCTCTATAATATTTTTGTAATTTCATGTTACCAAAGACGCTTTCTTGAATATCACATCTTCGTTTCATCATATAATAGAGATTAGATTTTGATCGCTGGGAAGAAATTGTTAGGATAGGAATGTATTGTGTATTCAATAAGTTGAATGGAGGGTCAACATTCTGAATTCTTCCACACAGAATCATGTTATAATTTTTGCTTCTTCGTTAGAACAATTGCTACGTAGAATGCACGTACAATTTTAATTTTCTAAGAGAAAAGTTTGACAAATAATAAACTTATCCACGGGCTACTATTATAGTAAAGTAATGTTAAAATTATTTAATACTGTTATATTATTATACTTTTAATTTTCCTTTCAAACCAAGTAAACAAAAAATATTTTTTTTTCTGTAGTTGTCATTAAAATAATAATGCTATATATATATTAAATTTATGAATAGGGTTATTATTTGTGTATGCTCGCCCTTTTTCATGGGTCAAACCGATTCGGTACTACTTATAAAAAAAAAGACGTGTTGAAGACAACAAATTTCTTACCGAAGAAATCATTTAAAAGAGAAAACAAATCATTTTTAACTTTTTTTTTATCGGAGGTTGAAAACAGAAATGGTTTATGTTAGAGTGAGTGATATTCTGAACCTCCAATTCGGTCTCCTTTCTGAGGAAGGAACAGAATAAATCAAAATCCTTATGAATGAAGGAGTGAGTAACTTGAAGAAGCATGTTTACAACCAAACGCGTAAACGTGTGGTTTAAATATAGAAAGCATGATGAGGAAATGATGATAGTGACTCCAAAAAAGGAAGAATGAAAGAAGCATGATGGTGTCGACATTAATTGAATAGTAGTAATAAAGATTATAACAAAAACACAGAAGCAAAAAGAGGAAAAAACTAATGAAAAAGATTAAATAGGGAAAAGGAAAAATGTTAACACGTATGTATATTTAGTAAGCAATAAATAACAGTTTTAAAGCCTATAAAATGATGTCTGGTTTTGTTTTGATTCACCGTTATTTCTCTCTCTCTCAATGGCATGCGAAAATAAAAAGAATGATCAGAAGCGAAAAAAACCTGGTGTGTTCACCCAAACGGAGATTGAGATGGCGAGGCAGCTCATACAGCTTAGCAACAGCATCGCAGATTCTAGCAGCACTCAGTTGCAGGAAGATGGACGTAGCTTCAACAGCAGCGAAAGCGTGGAATGGAAATGGCAAAAGAGCAACGATGAAGATGATATTAGTGATGCAGTAGAGGATGTGTTGGCAGAAATAGAAGAAGATGAAAGCTTAAGGAGAAGAAACAACAGGTACCGCTACGTTCAAGATTTATATAACGCTACAAGCTCGGCTGAGGACAAGTGTACATAATGCTAGATACTTCTAGAATGCTTCCAAGTTTGTTTGGCCTGTGAGAACCTTTCACAAATTTGCAGACACAGACATCACTGTTGTATTATGTCTGAGCACTGCAATATTCAGAAGATTAAATAGTTTGTATATATTATGTGAGCGGTATTCTATTCTGGAATTTCTCCATATCACGCTTTCATGATACTCTACGTTGGAAGTTCAATAACGTTAAAACAGTAGGACGCGACATAGTAGGTCAAAATATGTTTTAACTGCTCTAGGGACACTACATGCTTCTCGAAGATGATTAACTTACAAGTGAAGAAATCCACAACATCCCATGAACTCCTATGCCAAACACAAGTTTCTAGTTTATTGCTAGGGAGGGCAACACTAATATTGGATCATTACCAAATTAGTCTGTTTCTATTCTAACAAAAAAGGGCGTTACTGCGACACATTCTATGCAAGAAAGTCGAGTTGATAACAGATATGGCAACTTCCATTTCCATTGTTATACTAGAATCCAAAATCCAACTATAATGACTTAAAGAATGTGAGATTACTTTCTAAAATTTATAATCCAACTAATAGATAAAAATAATCCATATTAATATTGCTTTGTCTATAGTAATTTAAATTATATTCCAAAATGATCATACTAACCAGGAAAATAAGATTTTCATGACAAACAGTTCAGAAAACATGATAAAATTTAGGTTTAATTTTTTATTTTATCTTCTAACAATTAATTAAAATAAAGATTAACTATTTTAAATAAATTTATGACTTCAGTATACAAAAACTAGGTATTTCAGACAATCTGTTTTAACCTTAATCAACGATATCTTGTGGTTTATCGCACAGTGAATGTACACAACAAAATCCCCCACATCAAACCGTAGCAGTGGCGGTACGTTGAATTAATATCTATAAACAATCTAATTCGGACGGTGTCGTACAAACAATAGATTAAGAAAAATATCCAAATATTCAGTATACCCAGAATATACAGACGGACATTTCTCCCCAAAACAAGTCTATTATGCAAAGTTACAACCGTTCCACTGTCATGAGACTCAGAGAGGCGTGTCGAATAACTACCAAGTGAGACGTGAACTTCACCAATCGGTGCTGAAGTTCGAACACATACAGGTTGGCTACAAAATTATCAACAGTATACATTCACTTTCAAGAACATAGAATGTTTGATTGATCAATTTGAGAAGAATTTCTTATAGAATAAAACATCTAATTCTTCATAACTAAAAGCTTCAATGCTCAAGATGGAAAACATATTCTGTCAATCGCTGTAATTTACTATGATCAAGTTTCTGCTCGGTCACAACAGGTTGCTTCTTCACAATAAGCATCTGAGAGGCAGGGTCGACAGTCCAGCCTTGCTGTAGTACGTCTAAATAATACAACCAAAAATGTCAACAATAATAAGAAAGAGAGGGTGGCGACAGCCCAAGTACAAAATATAATCAATATCCAATTTCTAAGGCTTCTAGGATAGTGAAAATACTTACAATTTGTAGCATCATCCTCATTCATTCCCAGAAATAAAGCAGCGTCTTTAATGCTTATTGTTGAATAAGCAGAGAGAAGCAGCTGAAACATCTCCTTAGTGTAAAGTTCTGGAAAAGTCTATCGGTGTTAACATTTTCATCGTACTAAACACCAGATAAAGGTGCACAAGACTTATTGTGAACTCAAGCTATTTGGAAAGCGATATAAAACTAAGAAGCATATTTAATCAAACAACGCATAAGTTACTTTGGAAGGAGCACAACACTTTACTACATTACTACTTTTATGCAATATCCCTAGAACCTCTATCTTCAGACATGTTAGCCCAAGAAATTACAACTTTCATCTAAAACTTTTCCTGTTATATATCTAGGGGAAAGAAAAGTCCAACCAAAACATATTTTTAATTCTTCGAGGTTTGAACTCTAACACATTCTGTTCTCATCAAACTAATTATAAGGTGCCATTGCTTTCATCCATTAAGGCAATCACAACAAAAATAACACTGTATAGTGTTACTTAAAACCAATAATACTTTAAACAAATTAATCGATCCACACATACACCCTTCACCAATTTCCCGACCCAGAAAGTATAACATAAAGTCTATATAATTAACATTCAATAAAAGTTACATGTAACGACTTATAATAAAAGTGAGAACAACATTTTGATGAAGCAAGGATCTCGGATAACAGCTTTCGCTTCAGAAGTTCAACAGAATTGACATATATACAGTTGGATTGTTTAGAAGACATTCAAAGTGACAAAGTGAGTTGAATCGTGCATTAATTATAGCCAAGATATACAGTACAACAGTTTCTTTAATGTCTTGCCTGAAAATGCAGCGACTAGGGCTTGGAGATCCTGACTCCAATCAAAGCCACGGATTGCCTCGTGCACTCCGGCATAGTCACGTAACCAGAGCTTCTGACCGATTTTCCAAACCGCGGTGACTTCAGGCTGGCTCTCTTTGATTGAGGAAGGTATTGTTTTCCAAAGAAAGCGCGCACTGTTACTGCAAAACCACAACAACACTTCCAAATTGAGATAGCGTATTAGAAGAATCAATTGCAAAACAGGAATTATTTATTTCAGTAGCAACATGTGAGTAAAGTAATAGCCATTTCATTGAAATGTACAGTAATGTAGAGCGCGCAAACGAGAAGAGAATCGAAAGATAGATACATGTCGTGAACGTAATAGTGAGAGAGGAGGTGAATGGCGTAGGGCCAATCGTCCTGGTAAGCAATGCCATCGGCTGCAACCTGAGTGAGGATTCGTGAATTTGAAGTGAGCCAAAAACCCTAATGAAAGGGGAAAAGGAACAAGAATCAAATAGACAGCTACCTGAAGCATTAGGTTATCGCATACATCCGCAACTTTATCGTACGACTTCGAATCCAACGTAGCTTTTACCGAAGAGAAATCCATCACTCTCCTCTCCGATCAAATCCCTGTAGCAGCAAAACTCAAAATCTCCAACTAAACGCTAACCTCGAAATTCAAATAAAATGGCCAGTTAATAACTCTCTTACGCAACCAAACACGGCATTAGCGGAGCCATACCTCAATTAGATGCGATGAGAATGAAGATTGAAGAGCTCAAACCAGCTTCTGTTCCTCCGGCCAAGACCTATATATACTCTATGGTAACGACGTCGTTCTTACTCAAATTTGTATCCGTGGCAGTGCCAACGAAGTATTGGGTGATTGTATGGGAGGCCCATAGGGCCCAATATGAAAAAAATACCGGGTGGGCGGGATTACGTTGCCATAGGCTGGTCTCGTAGTTGGGCAAAATTACCGAATAATTGTAAAAAAAAAAAAAAAAAAAAAAAAAAAATATATATATATATATATATATTAATCATCTATATAAATATTACTTTCGTTCTACATGTTTTTCTTTTATAATTTGAAAATATTGACGTTTTTATTTATGTTTTCAGTTATACTTTTATTTAAAAATTATTGTAACATTATTTTATTACAAGAAATGAGATGTATAAAAACGAATATTTGGCTTAAATACAATAATATTTTATATTTATTAAATACTCTGTGGCATACATACATATATATAGTAATTATAAAACATTAATGGATATAGAAAAATGTAACTATAAATGCAAGAACTTTAATTAACTAAACACTTTATGTATCTTGATTTTAAACCCGGTGTAATTTAGATTGTATGAATGAATTTGGAGATAAGTAATTGGGTTTAAATATTAAAAATGTTGGATAAAATAATGTTTTATTCATAAAAATTTATTTAATTGAATAATTTGATTATAAAAATATAAGTGAATTATTTAGTCGATGTAATAAGTGTTTTTAGCACAATCGATGAAGTAAGTTAATCAACCTATGAACTCAATTAACTCTTGAAAATGGACAGCATTAATTTTTTTAGTAGCAGTGAAACATGCTTACAAATTAAAAAGGTCAGGTGTTAGTCTTAGTCTACAAAATTCTGGTTTTCTTTATTACATGAATATTGTTTATTTGGGTGATTTTGGTGTTTTAGTCTTATATGGATCAAGGGCAAGTAGAATGTACTGAACGTATTTATGTCCAAGCTTGACCATATAATAGGATGGATTTATAAAGATCCGAAAAATTAAGTAACTTAACGATTTTGTAGGATGCTCATAAAAATTGGAATAGTTTAATTATGCCAATTAATTATCCACTCCTTTCAATATTATAAGAATGTATCTAATAACTACAAATTAATTCCATTCAACACTGCACGAGTAACTAAGTTATCTGAGTGATCTAAGCTTAGATATAAATGCACCTACTTCTAAGTTATATGGAGTATGTCATAATTACAATTACTCAAGTGCTAACCAAATTAGCGAAAATAGAAGTAGCTTTATAGGTTGACGCATTCTCATAATACCCAAAATCCGCGAATGGAAGACATCACCAAAATTATTTTCTTCCCTCAGACGGCTCGTGGTGTTCGCTTTAAATTTTAGAGCCGAAAAAATCAAAACAACTACCATATAACAGATCTCCTTACATGAAATTTGAATAAATAATGAAATGAGCAAAACTTTGAAGCACTTTCCAAAAGCAAAAAAAAGCTGAGGGAGAAAAAGGTTGAAAAGAGGAGAGAAGGAGCAAATTAAGAAAAGCCCATCAGGAAGGATACCTCACCCACTCATTGGATGTACTTTACAGTTTACACGTTGTTCCGCAGATTTTTGTCTTCCAAGTGAAGTAACCTATTCAAAAGAATTCTGCAAAATTCTGTGAGAAAAATGTTAAATGCCCTAATGCCATATATTTTCCAAAACCTGTTCCCTCCACTTTCCAGATTAACAATTTGTGGTGACCATTCTAAAGTCCCTCTAACACCCCCACCCAAATTTTCCCCCACTCCTTTCCCTCCTCATTTCTTCCTTAAATTACTCGAACAAACGAGGATGGGGTGAGAAACTGCGTGGAAGATAAGGATGTTGACACTGCCAACGAGAATGGTATCCTCAAACAGTCAATCCATCGAATCCACACTGCTTGTAAGACAGAGATTGCTTTCTTGGACTGATCACAATAGCACAATCCACCGAAACCTGTGTAATTGAGTTGTCGTTAATCTAATGGTAAAAGTAAAACAAGTTCATGAAAAATATATTACTCTACAACAACGAAAAGAGAGGAACAATTACAACAGAAAATTTGGATAATGTGAACAGAGAAGAAGAATGAGCGCACTTCCACCCCATGTGCCGCACCGCAGAAACAGGATAGTCACATGGTAAAGACTTTTCTTGGCCTTGAAAGAAAATTAAAGTAGTGTTTGACATTTCACATTTGTAAGCTTCATTTTTAGTCTATTCTAACTTTAAATTGTAAAGTTGGAATAGGGCATGACAAAACTTGCACAGTTAGTTAATCTGACATCTAATTGCATCACCCAAGGTGAGATGAACCTCACCCCACCCCAAGAAAAAGTAGTCCTCCCCATTAAGTTTTCTTTTTTAAGAAAAAAATAGAGAATTTTTTTTTGGAGAGAAAAAGGGTACTAAGGACAAACACCATAATGAACATTATTGAGCTTCAGTTGGTGTTGACACCGTCGTGTAGTAGTTGGTAGCCGGGACTACCAATCCAGCGACCCGATTCAACACTGGTGGGACCTTCCAATTTTACCATTTTCTTTCCACTTTCTAATCATTCGTTCTTCGCTAAAGCTGAGTCATAACCCCCAAATTCCACAGTTTTTATATTCATAATTCCCATCATAATCCAATCCTAGTACATTTAAATAATATTATAGTCCTCGAAATTAAGAATCTCTCCATTGTTATGCCCATCAAACACACAAAATTTCTACCAGTACAACAGTGATGCGCTCGAGTTATTGGAATGTCTAGCCATGCTATTCAGACAAATGCATTAAAGAGCGTGAAAAAAAAAAAAGGCATTTGACAGAAACCTACAATTAAGGGCAAGGCAAGATAGAAAAAAGTGATACCCCGAACTCCATTTCACGGACTACCAGGTAAATAATTAAAGTGAATTTTTAACAAAAATAAAAACGTAATAAATATTGTTTTAACATTTAAAAGCAAAGGGTAATTTTATTAATTAATGATGAGAGAAGAGAAAAATCCAGAGATGAAAAGAAGGAGTGATTTAACAGAGGCAATGTGTCTGTGTCGGGAGGAATAAAAAACGAAAAACCAAAGGATGCAGTGGAAACACAAAAGTGGAAAGGAAGATCCAGAAGGATGTATCCAAAAATGAGTGAATGTGATCCAGCAATGCAAAAGAAGAAAAATAAAATTGAAGAAAACATGTGAAGAAAGTACGAGACGAGAGGACAGGGAGTTGGTAAGTGAGTCAAGGGTGCAAAAAACAGATGTCTACCTTCTCACTTCATAAAGATAAGATCAAATTCAGACAAAAACACTCAACAATACCAATGTCTTCAAACATTAATATCATGGTTATCACAGACAACAACGTGGTACAGTAACGGTAGAGCAGTGTAACAGCGGCGCATGTTAGCAAGAGGGAAGGGAGAAAAAAAGAGAGGTAAAGAAAAAAGAACCACAATCTTCAATTCCACTTTAAAAGAAAAAGAAAACGAAAATTGCGAAGAAGATGAAGGTTTAATCAATAGTGAAAATGTGAGGTGACCTAAATTGGGAAAGAGGCAAATTGAAGAAGGGAGTGAGTGGGATACCTGAACGGCAGGGGAATCGAAGTTCATGACGCGGATCTTGGCGGCGACGTCGCCCAGGACGCGGAGGTCGACGCGGTCGTTGAGGGAGGCGTCGCGAATTAAGTCGGCGGCGTCGGCCTGGAGGAGATTGACGCGATCGACGGCGATGGTGGCGATGACCTGGCGGTTGCTGTGGGGTTGTTGGAAGAAGCCGGGGACGGTGGCTTTGCCGAGGGGGATGCCGCGGTACATGACGGTGAAGCTGGATTGGCTGTATCGGATGCCAACCTTGTTGGGGTTGTTGGCGTTGAAGAGGAGGCGAATGGTGAGGGAGAGAGAGGCCGTGGAGGGGGGATTGGGTGTGATGCCCATGTATTGCACCCCCACCTGCTCCAGATCGAACTGCGGCTTCTTCGGCTTCACCGCCAGGATTATCACCAGCACCACCGCCAGCACCAGCAGCGCCAGGAACGAGAATAGAAGGAAGAGACAGCAGCAGCACCCTTTGAACGACGCCGACGACGACGACCGAGCCGGCGTCGTCGGGTGGTAGTGTCTGTACCCGTTGTAAGACGAATGTGCTCCCGCCGCCGGCGCCGCTTCCGCCGGCGGCCACTGTCTTCGCTCGCCGTTTGGATGTGGGTGGTGGTTTGCACTTGGGGTCATTCTCTTTCTCTCTCTCTCTCTGAATGTGTTGGGATTGTTTCTTCTTCTACTGTGTGTGGGACTCTGTATTTCTAGCAATCAGAAGTTGGGAAGCAGACAGACACAGAGAGAGTGAGTGAGAGAGAGTGAGAGAGAGAAGTGAAAATGGCTTTTGACGATGAGGGTGACCCCTCTTTTTATATTACTCAAAAAATTATAACTTTCAAAAACCAAAACAAAGTTCTTGTGTTTATGCTCTGTAACCATTAATAAATTACAAACAAATTTGTGTTTACACGTTATTAACTCACTGATTGTAACTGTAAACGTGATCTGTTACAGTGAAGAAGACAATGCTAACTCTGTTCTTAACCGGAATATACATAAAATTGTAAATTAAGCGAATAAAAAAATGGAAATTCGGATTATAATCATTATTTGCTGATTTTTTTTATTATTAAGTATTATCTTGGTTCAGATATTCGTCAACACTGTGATGTCTGCATTCTAAGATTGTGTTCTCGCACAAAGTATATTCTCCACATTAACACTAATCTACTGTTTTATACTCAATTACTATTATATTATTGTCTGAAGATTAAATTTACACCACTTTCTGCATAACTTATGTTAATATCACTTACTGGTATGAGGTTGAATAGTAATAACAAAAAAGAATATTATTATGGTGATATAATTTCACGTGTAAGTTAAAATTATATACAATATTTTAAGTGCTTGTCTACATCTCATAAATTATGAAAATATTAAATATTTTTAAAGTGACAGTGACGATGAAGATTATCTTGAAAGTTGAAACGGTGCTCACGAATAGCTCCATGTTTGAGCTCAGTAAGTTGTATCTTTCTTGCTCTGGTCCAACAAATTGGGCTACAATGTTCTTCGGCCTACTATGCTTCTTAACAAAAAGTTTGTTAAGAAATATGATTTTTTAACCCAGGGTATTTAAGTTGGATTAATTTATCCAAGTCTTGGTGAGAATTTTTTTTTTTAATTACCAAATTTCCAAAAATTTACTCTCCATAATTCTGTTTTTACCATAACTTAGAAGAGATCATCGCAAGATTCCTGGTTTTCCATGTTTCCAATCACGTTTTTTTTAAAAAAAAAAAAAATCATCCAAAGTTTTTGCTTTGGCGTTGCCATCGTTCCTAAACGATTTATTTTTGTAATAAGTTTTGTTCTAATGTAATTTTTTGATAATTAATTTATAATTTAATATTTTTTATTTTTATTTTAATTTTTATAATTTAAAAATCAATTTAATCATTACAATAATATTAATTTAATATGGATAAATAAATGTGTAACATAAACAATATATATTAGTTCGACTAAAAACATTAAATCTCTAGAAACTCTTAACAGAGTTTTCAAGGTAAATTGTCACTAAGTGAATTTTTCTTTTCATTTTCAAATATAATGGTGGTTAATTGGTGTCTCATTTAGTTAGTGGTGAGGGTGCATTTGTTATTATTTTCTCCCCGTATATCATTTACTTATTTATTAAATTATTTGCTATTGCCATCTAATTGGTTTAATTTATCTAAGATTTCAAAATATCACACTTTATAATTTAAATAGTTTAACTTCAAGGCTTCTTTTAAACGACAATCTAATTTTTTTTAATGGTTCCTATACACTCCAATATGCTCGGGTTCTTATTAGTTTTAATCACTAAAGAAATAATTTTCTTCTTTTCTTGTTATGGTAGTACTATGATCTTCACAAATGTAAATACTTCTATACGTATATTCGGTGTTAAATAAAACATCATGCTATATATTACGTAAGATTCTTATTAATATGTTTAAGAAGACGTATTGATTAAAGATAAAAGTCAAAATATAAAAAATATAATATAAGTGAAATAAATATCATTTTACTAAATTAATTTTGTAAGATTAAATTAAATTTAAATTTTATCATTTTAATACTGTATTAAAAGTTATTTTTCAATATATATATATATATATATATATATATATATTTTTTTTTTTTTTTTTTTTATTATATATTTTTATTTTAATTTTTTTTTTTTTTT
>Ga0209489_100962_pt1 | contig 57887 bp, 27 predicted proteins | sample SiratrowhiteBW_FD_187527 | JGI IMG/M metagenome (GOLD analysis project Ga0209489, IMG submission 187527) | Root nodule microbial communities of legume samples collected from California, USA - Siratro white BW (SPAdes) (version 2) | ecosystem: Host-associated > Plants > Roots > Nodule | place... | reverse complement strand
AAATTAATATTGATATTGATTATATAATATTAATAATAATAATATTATTATTACTATTGTTAATAATATTATTACTAATAATATTAATATTGTTGTTAATAATATTATTAATAATAACAATGTTAATATTATAGATAATCATAATAACAATTTTATTCATATTAGTAATAATATTAAAATATTAATAATGTTAATAATATTAATAATAATAATAATAATAATAATAATAATAATAATTTTTATAAAATTTAAGTTCATATTTAATTTTGTATAGATTTAGATGGGTAGATATTAATTATATAATTTTTCTAAGTAACAGATTCATTGATAATGATAAATTTTCATACGCATTAAAATCTATATATCCATAAGTAAATCATAATCTTTTAAAATCAAAACATATACGAGATGGATATAACATAAAAATAATATCATTTATTTGTAAACAATTCGAACTTAATTTCTTGGACTAAAAGTATGGAATGTCATTTCACATATAATATAAAATATTTCAAAACAATCTTACGAAAGGGGATAAGTTTGTAATGTTTATAGAAAAAGAGATTGTGGAAATGATTTAAGAGATTTGAGCATTTATAGTCCCATCTTATGAGCAATTATCTTCATTTTGCTTCTCAACATTTATTGTCACATGTATATTTAATATATATTATATATTTAATTTAATGAATGTGAAGTAAATCATTCAGCTTTAAGAAAGTAATTATTAAAATTTAAAAATTAATGCATAATACTTTTTTTTTTATTCTTCTTAATTTTACTATTATATATAACTTAGACAAGGGTCATGATGAAACCAACTAGCCACATTAGAAAGAAGGATATCCAATTTGAAAGGAAGTTTGAGAAGATGAAGTTCTTCATTGGAATTCTATGCATTGCCTTCATCCTATGTGCTTCAGGTAAAAAATACAGATTAATCTTTTTCTTTACTTTCTTTTGAAGAGCTGCAATGTGTAAAAGAACTAGTTTGAATCAAATTGATTATGAATTCAACCGAATCAAACTAGTTTAAAACCAAACCGATTAAGAAAAATATATCAAACAGATTTTTAAACACAAATTCAGTTTGAATCGAACTATTTTCTTAATATTCCGTCTTTTTTAACTAGGAAAAAGTTATTCTTTTCTAGATTTTTTTATGCTATTTTAATACTCTACCTTCAACATACATTAGTTTTAATAAATTAAAAAGTTTTTATTTTAAAATATTTACATGGATAACACACAAAAATAACAAAAAATCTAAATTCAAAAAAGTAGAAGAACTGGATATTGAATCTGAATAGGACTATTTTGTTTAACAAATTGTATTACTTTTTTTTAACCTTTTTATTATTATACAATTATTCTTTTTATATTAAATATGATTAAATATTTTTATTTATTTTTTGTCATTATCATATATTATTAGTGTGTATTTATATCGTATTTCATAATCTATTTTAATATATTTTTTTATAATATACATGCTTGTTTATTTATAGTAAAAACATAAATTTTTTAAGTTTTTTTATAATAGCTATACTTACTGTAAATCTTTAGTTTTATAAAATACTTAGATTAAAAATTAAAAGAATTATAAAAAATTTCTAAACATTTTGTTTTTTTTTTTATAATTTATACTGTGTAGACTTGCAAACTCACATTTATGCACGAAAAATAAGACTTGTTAATCAGCAAATTTTGTGCAGACTGTTATAAATTTAAAATTGCTGTAAATGAGATGGAAAATATAAGGATGGTGTAAGTCACTTCCTTAATTTGACTCTTCAACGCAATCTTTCCATTTGGTTGGTGTAACTGTGACACTCATTCTCTAGATTGGTTTCTAAGACCGGTTTAAAACTAATTGGATTTTTAAAATTAGTTTAAAGCTAATTTGATTTTTAAAATCGATTGTAAAACTAATTAGATTTTTAGAATAAGTTTATTTCGGTTCAAAATCAATTCCTTAGAACAATTTTAATGTAACCTGTAAAAACAATTTGGTTCAATAACTCCCGAATTTACAAATTAAATTGGAGTTAAATTAATTTGTGATACCTTTAACATTGATTGCATTAAAATTAATATCTTCAAAAGCCTTTTCAATATCTAACATTTAATATATAAATATAATAAATTTACTATCTTGTTTTAAAATTAATAGCGATAACATTTTAATTTTGACACTTTTCTCATATCAATATATTTACAAAATATCATATTATGGATGATTACTTATTTATATTCTAAATTCAATAATATCAAAATCAAATTAATACATTTATTAATTTTGTTAAGTTATTGGTACTAAACTTTGTCGTTATTGTAGGACCAACAACATGTGTAGGACAAAAGATCCAGTTAAAGTTTGCTTAGGGTCATGCGTAGGCGATTGCTCAAAGGAATGCATCAAAAGTGGATATGCTGGTGGTTCCTGTCTTGTTAAGGCTAGATTTATGTATCCCATGTTTTGTTGTGTTTAAAGCTAAACCATGACATTGTTCATTTTCAGAATAAAACATGACTTTGGTTAAGTTGTTAAGAGTTTGTGTTTACCTTTAATAATAATATGTACTAGGATTATGAATTCAAAGTTATCAACATTTCTTAAGTTTTTAATGTGATGGATAATTTTAAGTTGCATATGTTATGATCTATTATACACTAGAGATATTGTATGCTGATGTATTAAAAATAAACTAAAAAAATTCTTAAGTTATTGAGTTATGTCTAATAAGATCTATGAAACGAAAGAATTATAAATTGGTGACTTAATGAACTAATGTTTGAGTATTTCTAATCAAAAGACATTTGAAAAATTATTTTAATTTTGATAAAAAAAAAAGCACAATTCAATTCCTTGTATTTTTTTTTTCTAGTTTTTTACCAATATCAATAATAAAATTTACAATAAAAATTCATTTACATAACATTCGTTACATGTCGATTTCTCATACAACATTATATTAAAATTAAAATCTTCATATATGAATATCTCATGACACATAATATTCTCAAAATAATATTCTCAAAATAACTTATGTGAAGGTTCAAATACAATATCTATTTTCATAAAATGATTTCAAGGATTAGGATTTGACAATCTATAACCCTTTATTGTTCTTAGGATCTCACCTTATAAAAAAAGAAAACATAAATATAAATAAGAGAATTAGTCACTAAAAAAAAATCTAATTAGTAGAACTTGAAGAGGACAATGAGAAGAAGTGATGGAGATGTAAGACAAGAAGAAAAAAGGATGAACCTTGTGATCCTTGTACCTTAGGTGATAAAAACCCTCTATCTCTTAGTTCTCAACTCCATTTTGTGTCATATGAGAAAATAAATAAGCTCAGAATTATTTATACCTAACTTGTAAAGAAAGGATCCCAAATCATTTAATAAATTTCTAAAAAATACATTGTCACTACCTTAATTATGTTGAGTGAATCCCAAATCACTGCGACCTAGGGAATTCACTCTAAAGAGCAAAGTTTGGAAATTGGGATATATAACAAGACATATTCAATGAGAACATTTCAATGCACTAAGTGGATTAACTCAAGGCAAAAACTTGGACTTTTAGGTTCAAGGCTCAGAAGTGCTGAGCAAACTTGAAAGGCTATACAGAAAATTTTCCTCGTGAAGAAAAATTTAAGATTAATAAATTGTACCTGTCCACATGTATTTTTCAATGATTATATTTATTTTCATCTCATAAGCTCGCATGTTCTAATTTTATACTAAAATAAATCATAATATATATTGTCATCTAAAGTTTTAATTAGGTATTTTTTTATTTACAGGAAAAGTGACATATTTATTAGTCAATGTGTGAATTTTAGTGAAACAACTTATTTTTGTGTTGATGTAAGAAAAGAGTCAATTTGTCAATTTTACTGAAATACCTTATTATTGTGTTAGTAAAGTGTTGAGAAAGGATCATCATGTACGTGTATTAGTTGTATTAGTGTGTAAGCTTATGAAGCATTCACAGTGTTCAGTTCACCATGAAATTTAGTAGTTCTTGGTATAATTTCTCAAACTATGATTCCATTGAATGTTCTTGATTGAATAAACCAGTTGTTAGATTCTGAATAAAAAATATCTAAGACATTAAAAAGTGCCATCCATCCAAATGAAAGAAGAACTTATTACTTACACCATACATAATCTAATTGTAACTACTTCATATTTTAAGTGTTAAATACAATTACATTATTAAATACTTGAATATAAACTTTAATATCTTGTGTATATATATGTTTTAACTATGCTAACATGATATAATTTGTTAGTATTCTTACAAGACTAAGGATTTGATGAAGTTAAACAAGCTAAACCAAGCAAACAATTGAAAGTGTGTCTTAGGTTTTGTCTTAGGAGTGAGTGAGTGTGATTGGTGGAGAAAGAGAATCTATGCATATTTGAGGAGAAATTTACTGACACATGGTCTAAAATGATTAAAAACAAACCACAAAGCATAAGGTAATTGTTTGACTAAAAAAATAGTTTTGAAAATAAGGTACTCGACGAAAATAAACCAATTTCAGGTTAATTAAAATCGATTTATTCGTACCCTGGACAAAACTAAATAATTGTTTTTCCAAATACTGGTTTGGGTTTTTCTTTTATAAAAATTGAAGGTTTTCTAATGTGTGCCATTAAGAGATGTGAAAGTGAGAATCATTATGAGAATCAATTGAGAACTACTGTGAGAAAAACAATCTTGTAAAACCTAGAGATTTCTTGATCAATCAAAAGGGGTTTTTTCTTGAAGAATCAATCATGATCAAAGTATTGTGCTATTTGATCTCTTCAAGACTGTGTACAGGCCTCTCTTACTGCGCCAATCAGGGAGTTTTCTCAATCTTTCTTGAACCTGTTTGATTCAAGATTTGTGTTGTTTCATTGTAATTTTGTATAATTCTTGACCAATTGCATTGAGTGTGGGCTATAAGAATTAGCCTTATGTTGTTGCTGAATTGATTGGGGTATAATTCAGTGGTGTTATTGGTTCTTTCAGGATGTGAGAACTGTGTGATTAATTATAATTGTACAATTGATTGATTTAGTAAAACTTTCTTTACTAGTGAGGCAAAGAAGACTGAATGTAGCCATTGAAGAAGGGCGAACCAATATAAATTGCTTGTGTCTCTCTTTCTTGACCCTTCTCTTGATTTCTTGTTTAGTTTCTTTGTTGTCGACTGTCCTTGAGTTTAAACAAATTTGGTTCTTGTTAAACTGCTGCAAAATTGAACTATCTCTTGTATAGCTAAACTGTTTAGTTCATCACAGATTTGATTTTGGTAGTTATACTATTTTATTTGGTGTGTGTGGTTGTGCATCTTTGAAGGGTTGTGGCTGCTGCATAGCTATTAATTTTCTTAGTGCAAAAGCAGATTTTGTCCATCATCATAGCACTATAATTGAATTTTTACTGTGACTGATTTAATTAGATCTATTCAGTGTTTTCAATTCATTGTGTGTGCTATCCAATCTTGATTTGGATCCTTGTAATTGACTCTTGTATATTGGTGAATCTGTGAGTGATTAATCTTGTTGAAATTTTGGTTTTCAATCTAATTTAATACAAATTTTTCTGCATAAGTATGAGCCTTTTGTTTGATTACATATTGGTCATCTTTTTAAATCTGTCTTGTTTTTAACTGTTGTATTGAATTGAAAGCTTTGAATATTCTGGATCTCTGCTGTTAACTGATCTGTTTTCTGCACCTATATAGTAATTTTGTTACGCTATAATTGGATCTTATTTGTGATAATTGTTGGTTAAAGATCCGAGTATTGTTACTGCATATTGTTTCAGTGTTGACTATTATATAACTAGTTTATTTCAATTTGGTTTTGAAATTAAATTTGAACCTTGTTTGCCTTGTTGTAAATAGTTCTATTTCAATCTGTGTTTAGTGCATTCTGTCAATTTCATTTGCAGGATATATCTCTGATGTACGTCTTGGTGTGAATTTAATATTTGTTCTTACTACCAGAAAAATAAGTCAATTTATCTGAACTTGAAATCAGTCTATTTCTATTCTACACCTAATATCTTTATTCTTTGAGATTTATTACAGGCTTTCTATATGCGAAAAATGTTTTTAATGTTTTAAATCACAAAAATCTTTTAAAGTTTCATTCACTCCTCTTAAACTCACTCAACTATATTTTCATAATTTTTATTTGGTAGAATGAAAACGTAGATAAAAAATGATAACATTAGGAGGAAGGATCTTTGTTATATGATAATTTTATGGAGTTTAACATATTTTATTAGACACATGGTTTTAAATTTAATATACACTTTGTAAACTACTTACATTTTGTTAGATACATCTTATTGGTGAAGTTTACTATAAAGAAAATTATACGGCATTTAGGATAAAATTCTATTACATCTTAGTTATTATTAAAAAAAACATTTAGTTAAGCACTTTGTCAAATTTGATTGTCTCAAAAAATTATGACTTAATCACTTTTTGAGAAAAAAAAAACTAATAATTTATAACTGAGTGTAGTTTAAAAAGAATGTATATCATTATTCAATCTTAAAATAAATATATCAGCTTTAACTTGTTATATTATATCTTCAAGCTATCATTTTTCTAATATGATAAAATTATTATTATTATTATTATTATTGTATAAAATGATTTTAAATATAATAGATAATTTATTTATTGGTACAAAATTATTGAAAAGTAAATAGTAAATATTTTTGGAATTTTGAACAATTTAATAAAAAAATACAAAATATATTTTTAAACAAATTTTCATGATTTCTTGAGTATTAAATAATGATAAAATATGATATATTTTATAGTGGTTTTTAATTATCAATATGATAAATGATCATAAATTAAGAGTGAACACTATTACAATCTTAAACAATAAAAATGTAATAAATATGAAAATAGAAATGCACTTTATTAACTGGTAGTAATTTTATTTTATTCTCTGACAAAAATACTGACTTTTAAAATTTGTCGCAAATCGTTTTTTACATATCTTATGATTATTTTAATTTTAAAAAAGTTTTATTTATAATGATTTTTAACTTCTAAAAATTTACAATTTTAATTACTATACATTTTTCTTTTTCTGTGAAGGGAGATCTATTCCATCAACAATATCATGGAGGACTCTCTGACATCGTCTAAACTATATTTGCAGGAATAAGGAAAACTTGGGTCATAAATAATACGCCACCTTTTTCATAGAAAAACGTTGGAGGAAGTAATTTCTGTCTGCACCACCATAATTTTTAAAATAACCATTTTACTCTATAAAAATGAGTTATGGAATATTAATTCTGCAAATACTTCAGAATTTTCAAAGCATAATTTATAGAAAAAGATTTCTAAAATAGAATTTTCATAACATGATTTCTGAAACAGGATTTTTTAAACATTTCTAAACAAATTTTTCGAAACATATAAAATACATTCTGAAACAAATTTTCTAAAATAAAATTTTCAAAACATATATAATATCTTTCAAAATGAGTTTTCTAAAATATTATTCCCAAAACATATGAGATACATTACGAAATGAGTTTTTTGTAACATAATTTTAAGAACAAACTTTCTAAAATATAAATGGTAACTTCCGGATAGAGCTTTCTGAGAATAGCTTTCTTCTAGAGCCTCTTCTTCTTTTTGAGCTGCTGCTCCTTCTTCTTCTTATATTACGATGGCGAGGTGCAGTGAAAAAGGTTATTTTAGTCATTATGGGATAAAGCTAGTAATAATTGGGTGCAAGAAGTAAAAGGTGAAAAAAAGGTGTATGAGTTTATCTGTTGGGATTAGTTGAGTCCAAGATAAGGCAATTGCTTCTTGCACTCCTACATTTTCTTCCTGCACCCCATCAAAATATGTGAATAGACACATATATCCTTATTAATGAAGACAAAAGAAGTTAAGATATTTCAAAAAACGTTTTTCGGAAGAGACTGAGTTGTAAAGGGTGTAAAATACTTTATGGAAAATATTTTTTGTAAGAAATTTTTGTATTATGAAAAATGTTTTCTGTAAGAGGGTTTTGTATTATGAAAAACGTTTTTCGTAAAAAGGTTTTGTATTATGGAAAATGTTTTCCGTAAGAGGGTTTTATATTATGGAAAACATTTTTTGTAAAAGGTTTTTATATTATGAGAAATGTTTTTCCTAAGAGATTTTTATATTATGGAAAATGTTTTCCGTAAGATGGTTTTGTATTATAGAAAATATTTTCCGTAAGAGAGTTTTCTATTATGGAAAACGTGTTCCGTAAGAGGTTTTCTGTAAAAGATTTTTGTATTATGAAAAACGTTTTTCATAAGAGCTTTTTGTATTATAGAAAACGTTTTTCGTAAGACATTTCATACATCCCACAACCCATTCCAGAATTTGTTTTTCGGAACCTATTTTTAGGATACGAATACTGCAACAACCTTATACCCACTATGCACCCCCTACATAATGCAAAAACAAAAGTCACTTACCTCCCACTCATGATAATGTTGTTGGAGAAGCTTTCTTTATAGCACCCACTACCACGGTCGCTGGAGATCGTCCATACCATTTAGCAGCATCTACTACACCATTCTCTTTATGAATATTCTAATAAAGGTGTTTTTGGTATTATGATATTCTGGTGGGGTGCAGGAAGCAATTGGGGGGTGCAGTAAGCAATTGCCAAAGGATAATTGTGATGTATCATAAAGGTAATGAGACTATGTCATTTAATCATTGATTAATATATGTTTATATATAACCAATACCATAGACAACGCATAGTTTCTTATATTGAGGTTAATTTAAAGTCTTTTCGTCTTGTATTTCAAAGATGTTGAAGTCAAAAAATTCAGACCTACTGAACTATTCACTCTTTATCTTAGACAAGTATGCAAGAACAAAAGTAATAATAGATTAATAAAACGTAGGCGTCTAGAATGTGTGTGGAACTTTTGACCCACAATATAATATAATCACGTTTTCAACAAAATACTTTAAAATTGTAATTATTGAAACTACAATGTGTTTTACCTAACATATATTACCTAACCTTTATGCATATAACAACAATTGTCTCCTACCCAATTATATATATTGTATGAATTGTTTGGCAATACATGTTATATATAATTAACCTTTATGCATATAACAACAATTGTCTCCTACCCAATTAATTGGACAAAGTTTAATTAACTTTAATTTCCACTATATAACATGCACGAGTAGAGGATCATGTGTAATGTTACATATCAATGATTAAAGTTGTTGAAGACACGGTGATATAAAATTTGAGATATGAGTAAATTATAAATTTTGGAATGTGGTAGTGCATTACCATTACTTTTAGAGGATAATTAAGTTGACTAAAATACAAGTCTCTCTCACCAACCGAGTGCATTAAGCTTCAAAAGGGAGAATGAACGAAGAATCCAAAGTGAAAATGGCAAAGACAGACCAAATAGTAGTTGAAGGGAGTTCATGGGGAATCAGAAACACCTTTTATTCTTCTGTGCTCATCTTAACCACCCTTCTAGTTGCCTCTGCAATCTATCCAAGAAATGATAGGGGACAGTTTTTGTCTAGAGAAATAAGTGCTCTTAATGATTCTTCATCATCACAATGTGACTTGTTCTCCGGTAAGTGGGTTTTTGACAACGAATCTTATCCATTGTACAAAGAGAAGCAGTGCATGTTCATGTCAGATGAAGTGGCTTGTGAGAAGTTTGGAAGGAAGGACCTTACTTACCAGAATTGGAGATGGCAACCTCACCACTGTGATCTTCCAAGGTGTGTCTCTTCTCTATGCAAAAGTTATATGTGTTCTAATGAGGTTTGGCTATGTTTTTGAGGTTTGTTGAATGTGGTTGTTTGTATGTTAGTAAGGTTCAATGCCACAGCATTGCTTGAAAGGCTAAGGAACAAGAGGCTTGTGTTTGTGGGGGACTCACTCATCAGAGGCCAATGGGTTTCTATGGTTTGCCTTGTTGACTCCATGCTTCCCAAAACCCTCAAATCCATGCATTCCTCTGTCAATGGTTCACTAAAAATTTTCAAGGTCGAAGTAAGTCCTCATATAAAGAGTTGGAAAAAGTTTACTTTTAGAAATTGATTATATAAAAATGTACTCAAATGTAACTAAATGTAACTAACACTACAAGTTTTCATGAAATTTAGTAGAATCTAAGAAAATAATAGCATAGAGTACCCAAATTCTAGACTATGTACAAGTTTGACAAACAACTAGCCAATTGCCTTTTCAAGCCAAAAAATAAGGCACCCAAAAAAGCTGTAATACACCTAAAAACTAGCATGTATAAGACAAGGCTTATTAGAGAAAGATGAAATGTTCCAAAATCTTATTATTATGTCAAAATTGCAGCAGCTATTTATATATGTAGCTAAAATGACTAATTGACACTTTTAATGAAGGAATACAATGCAACTATTGAGAACTATTGGTCCCCACTACTGGTAGAATCAAACTCAGATCACCCAATAAACCATAGAGTACCAGAACGCACAGTGAGAGTAAATGCCATAGAAAAGCATGCCAAGTACTGGACTGATGCAGACTTTCTGGTTTTCAACACTTATCTGTGGTGGAGAAGACCAGCTATGAATGTTCTGTAAGTGCAGCAGTAAACCTAAGCATCACTACTTCCTTTCACCAACTTGCATGTCAACTGCTCCAATTTCAATTCCAACCACCACATCACATGATTTCACTGTATTCATCACAAAATCATGCATGCATGCATGCATCCAACTTTGCAAATTGATTTTGATTGTGACAAATTTACAAGCAGGTGGGGGTCATTCGGAGACCCAGATGGTATCTACAAAAAAGTTGAAATGTTGAGAGTCTATGAAATGGCCCTCAGAACCTGGTCTGATTGGTTGGAAGTGCATGTCAATCGTAAGAAGACCCATTTGTTTTTCGTTAGCATGTCACCCACGCATGTAAGGTACACTCATATTAGAATAATCAAAGTAAAAACCACTCATGATTGTGAAACTAACTTTTTCTGAATAGAAACAATCATCAACCAAACTTATAAGTAGTAAACCTTAAGACTTTTTATTATAACTATTGGAAAAATCTCAACTTCCTTCTTAAAATTTTTGTTCTATATACTCCATACTTTTAACTATCATCATTCAGGCATCTTATAGTAGAAGTTTTTTTCAACCTCTCCTTTTAAGTTGTTACATTTTTCCTTTTTTCCTCGACGATCTTAATGTTTAATGTTTGCAAAACATTCCTAAGATCTACTATTCTACAATGCATGTGTTGAGAAAATCTTTGTTTTCTTCAAAGGGACAATTTTTTTACTCAAATCTCTTTAAAGGGCAACCAAGATTTTTTTCCATAACTTGTCCATCACTAAACTCCTGATAAGAAAATTTGATGTGTATAATCACCTTTGAAATTATCAAAAAAAGTCCTTTATTCTTCAAACCCTGACTTGTTCCACCAGAAAGTTAGTTTTCACCGGCCATTATGAATATCCCCTAAACGCCAAATATACATAGCATGACTGTAAAGAAATTCTATAATGGATTGATATATTAGATTTGTAAGTGAAAAAAAAATGTGCAGGGCTGAGGGATGGGGAGCAGCTAATGGTAACAATTGTTACAACGAAACAGATATGATTACAGAAGAGGGGTATTGGGGGCAGGATTCTGATCCTAAAATGATGCGTGTGGTGGAGAATGTGGTTGATGATTTGAAAGCAAGAGGCTTGAGTGTTCAAATACTGAACATCACACAACTCTCAGAATACAGGAAAGAAGGGCACCCATCTATCTACAGGAAGCAGTGGCATCCTCTAACCAAAGAGCAAATTGCAAACCCAAAAAGTTATGCAGATTGCACACACTGGTGCCTCCCTGGAGTTCCTGATGTGTGGAATGAACTTCTTTATGCCTATATTTTCCATCAATAACATAAAGTTACAGGATAATAGTATGTGTTGAAAATTTAGTGAAAGTAAAATTATATTAATTATTGGATCAATAAAAATCAAATTTTGAATATCAAGGATTATAAATGAAAAAAAAAATGCATTTTTTATTTTATACTTTCTATTAAACTTTATCTTAGTACTTTATCCTTCCAGTCAAATTCACTTTTCTTGCATGCCAAACCAAAAGAGCAATTACAAAAATCATCTAATTAGTTTTAACTCAGTATTGTGCAGATTTTTATAGCTGTCATCTAATCATTCGCTAGTGTGTTTAAAAAAAATCTTTTAATCTGATCAAATAATTGAGTGATAGAACCGTTGGAATAAAATAAACGAACATTAACTAAGAATATGATTAACTAAAACTAACCAAAAATAAGAACAAAGTGTAGTTAGTTGGTTGGTTGAAGAGGAAAAATAAATAAGAGTCAAATTGCTTGGCAAGCTAGTTGATGCGATGTTTCTACCACTTCTAACTCAAATTACGGAGAAGAAACGGAGAATGGACAGATAGCAAGCGAAAGGAAGGGGTACAAATACCATAGATCAATGTCCTGAAAATCAAAATAAATACGAACTAAAAAGCAATTAGCATTACTAAGAAACACAATGCTTAAAGTTTGAACTCTGAAATAAATTTGGGACACTTTTTGAAGTCTATTCTGAAAGGAAGAACGTTCCAAATGCACTGTTTAGGCATAGCATATTACATGAAACAACCTAAGCAGTTTCTGTTGTCGGCTGGGTCACCCCAAACTTCACCAACAGCTTAGTTAGGTTTTCGGAGGAGCAAACTTGATACTTGACTTTTCCGGAGGGTGAGAGTAAAACCTCTGCAAGTTCAAGCTTTTCAGAGGTAAGACTTGTGCTGTCCATAGTTTTACTCAGTACCTTCAGTGCAAGTTGAACTGCTTCTTCCCTTGAGATATCATCCTTGTAGTCCTGTTTCAGAATTGACTGAGCAGCCTGGTTGTTGGCACCAATAGCTGCAGCCTTCCAACCACCATAATTTCCACTGGGGTCACTAGTGTAAAGCTGAAAGCCAAAATTCTTGTCCCAACCTGCAAAGAGGAAAGATACTCCAAATGGCCGAAGACCACCGAACTGTGTGTAACCTTGCTTGGTATCACAGAGAGATTGAACCAGCTGCTCAACAGGCATTGGCTCTTGGTATGCGTATGCATAACGTTGTGCCTGGACCCTAGCAGTATTGATTAGGATGTTGGCATCAGACATAATTCCAGCAACGGCACATGCAACGTGATCATCAATCTTGTACATTTTCTCAGTGGAAGTTGAGGTTTGCAGCAGCTTGGATGTGACTTTCTTTTCGCCAACCAGAACAACCCCATCTTTTGACAATATCCCTATTGCAGTACCAGCATTCCCAATTGCCTCCATTGCATACTCCACTTGGTAAAGACGTCCCTCTGGGGAGAAGATTGTTGTACGGCTATCATATCTTCGAGACATGTCGATCTGAGTTTTTAGTTCAGAACAAAGAAAATGAGAGCAGAGAAATGAATAAAGTATAGCTTTGGTAAAAGAAAATAAATGAGAGAAGGCACTCCTATTGAACAAAAAGATAACCATTGAAGCAATTATTATATTAATACCTTGTCTTAGATAGATTAAATGACCACTTTGAATAAAAACTTAGTGCAATTTTTTGTCAGTGCTTAATTTTTGAAATCCTCCCATGGATTAATTTTGTTAACACTTATCTCAACATAGGTTGCAAGCTCAATAGAAAATAACAAACTAGAGTAGAGGAATGGATCAAAATAACAACTTAATAACAGAGCAACAAGTTGAGAAATAAAAATCCCCCTCCCCCCCCTCAAACTTGCAAGAAAATCTGAGGAGTACCAACAAAAAGACAAAAAACAGAGCAACTAACAGAAAACAAGAAGAACAATGAGACATACTTTTAACATGAAACCCCCCTCAATATAAGGGTAAAACCTACGAGTTGTCTAGACCAAAAAACCAAATCTACTATAATCAATAAATGACACAAGAAAGTCTCTGACAATTGCATAAACAATGCATACAATAACTCAAAGCAAACCATTAAATAATAATGCTCACAAATAAGAAAGAATATCAGAAGCTCCAAAATAGTCGCTACTACGAACAACTTTTCTCCCTCTCCAAACCTCCAATTGATGGTCTAACACTTGAAAACGAAGAACGACCCTTATAAACATTCTTTCCAAAAATTAGCTTGATCCAATGGTGAACAAATTTACAGCTGCAATTCAAAAATCTGTACTCTAGTGAGTATGCAAAAATTACAATGATTTTTTCTGCTTCTCCTTGTCTGTTGCCATATTTTCAGTAATGAGTCTCTCACATACTATCTTAGCTTGATGACCTCTCTTCACTTAAATAAGTGAGACAAATGGATCTTACACTATTGGAGATTTCACATCAACTAGATATATTGTATAATCGTAGTATATAAGTAGATACAAACGCCACCATGCAAAGTAGTTTTGTGAGATTGAATTAGGCTTATAGTGCACTTTCTAAGATGGTATCATAGCCTAACCTTGTAAGGTTTGTTTGGCCTATCATGTCACCCGCTATTAAAATACCCACAAATATCTACTCCCACACTTGGGATGACCAATCCCAACATGAAAGGGTGTTAGTGAACTTATATCAACTAAAATGACCAAATTATTGTATGTAAGTAAGTGTAAATCTCCCCTTGCAACTCAGTTTTGTAAAGTTGAATAACACTTAAAATCCACTTTCCAAGATACACATTTGGGTCTATTCTCTACACAGGAAGGGAGTCCAAAAGCCCAACAACACAAAGTGCAACACTAGTACTCATGGACTGAGAAATATTCCATCCTACAGCGTTCTTTTTCATTAAAGATATTTGCAACCCCCAAAAGGTATAAGAGATAAACCTGTGATTTGTGGCCAAAGCATATCAAGCTTCCATAGAAAATTAAGAAAATTGAAAGCAAGATATAACAACAACATCAAGACCATACCGAGGTTCAAATACAGATCCAGGTATTGTCTGGAGACATGATAGGGTGTGACCCCTATTACAAAAGTTTGAGAGAATAAATTAAGGATATGGGAATAAAGCTATCTGAGTTGGTTACAAGTAGTTCAGAGTTAGTAACCATGTCAACAAAGTTAGTAAAAAGAAATAGAGGTTTGTATTAAAAAAGGAGAGAGAAGTTGGAGAGGATAGGAAATATATTGTTGAGAGGATTCTAGTCCCTCGAATAACACAGCTATTCTTTTCTGTAATTTCTTACAGTTTGGAATTAAACACTATATCGTTTTCCTTCTTCAAGAAACTCATTCTTATTTCATAATTTCTAATCCAGTTTCTGTAAACTAGTATCAAAGCTCTTTTCAAGCTTTGAGGGTCTTACTCACAGTGAAAACAAGAATGATAGGGTCACGATTTGAGGCATTGGAGAGAACCACAGCAAATGCAATTCGATTACCAGTGGTATTTGAAGCAAAATTGGATGCAAGGCTGACCAAGATTGATGTGTGTTGGGAATCACATCTCACACAACAAGATTTGTGCGTAGTGAAGTTGGAGAAAATGGTTGAAAGATTCATGAAAGATGGAACAGAAAAGTGCAAGTATAAAAGCTACTATCAACCAAAGGGTTTAAACAAAATCCACAAGTGAGGAGAGAGTAGATGAGCCACACAGAAAAATTAAGATTTGCAATAAGTGGAGAAAGCTAAATATATCAACTTTCAAGGGAGAAGATGCTATGGGATGGATAGAGAAGGTGCAAAGATATTTTCGATTAAGAGAACAAGAGGAGAAAACGGAGGTTGTCATGGTGGTGATAAAAGTAAAGGTGTTATCTTGGTTTCAATGGCGGATATAGATGGTCATTGATGAATATTCAAATGTTTTTCAAGCTGCAGGTAAAATCTATCTCCTCATAGGAGGTTAGATCATGTAATTGTTGTACTAAAACCAGATTCTCAAATTCCAAATATTAGACCATATAAATATCCCCACTACCAGAAGACAGATTGAAAGATGACCATAAATTCACAGAAAGAGCACAACCCTGGTTCAGTCATTCATCTCAGATACAATCTATCATATCAATAGCTCCGAACAAAAAATGTGCCATTCTGAAGCAATAAACTATGGTTGGGGCTTTAACTCTGCTATTAAAAAAGTAAGCAAATTACATTTTGAAAAACACATGAATTACACAAATACATGCTAAGAAAAATAAGAGAATAAACCTCAGAGGACATGTGGAAGTAATGTATGACTAGTGACCTAGAAACTCTGAAAATGTCAGCAATCCAGAAAGGTACAGCCAATAGTCAATACAGAAATGATTTGAAAGATTTTACAGCCCAGACAACAAATAAAGGGACAGCAAACACAAATCTTCCTTCCACAAAATCATACAATAAACTCAATTCAATAGGTGTTGAACCAACTATCACAATTCACAGCATAAAGAAATTCAGAAGCAGTGACTACACACTTAGCATTAAAGCTGACAAGTAGAATGGATAATAGGTCCAAAGCAAAAGAACATACAAGTGCTTCCCATATTAATAAAAGTGTCTAGCCATTTAGAAGACCACAAGAATTAATTTCTCCCACCATGTCACTTCCCAATATAAAATTTAGAGATGAAATTAATTTGGACATATATCTCAATCACGTTCAAAGGATCAAAACTAATCAAAATCAATTGATAAGAACTTATAGAGACAACCAAACACAGAAGCTAGCCATTGTAGTTGGAAAGTCCAAGGTCTTATAAACCCTACAATAGAATCTTGTGCTTCCAATGTGAGAATCAAGTTTCATACCATGTAATCACATCCTAACACCACACTGCCCATCCCTAGCACCACGTAGGTTAGCTATGCATTACCCTTTGGTAGGAAACTCTAATACTAATTGATAATTACCTTGGGAAAACCACACCACAAAAGCTAGCAGTTATAATAGGAGAGTCCAATACCTTATAAACCCCACATTAGAATCTCATACTTCAAATGTGAAACTCAAGTCTCCTACCTAGAAACTGGATCCTAACATCAACTCCATCAAACTTTAAAACAAACAGATCTTAATCTCTAAAATTGCCCTAAAAGATTTGGGACAGAAATATTAGTCATAGAAGATGTAAAAAGTTCACACTAGTTTAAGGAGCAACCACATATGTCTAACCATATTAACCCCCCATACGATGAACAAATTAGTTCCTTAGAAAGACCGATGTGGCTCAAACTCGTGGATTCTCATGAACCGGAATAGGGTTTTTGCCTTCTTAGCTAGGACAAAATTGAGGATTTCCGGATTAATAAAATCAGCATCCATATTCAATAAATCAAGTATTCAACTCTTAGCAGAGACCCTAAAACAGTACAAATATAATTTCATCTACCAAAGAAAAAAAAAAACTTTCACCACATTTCAGACAGAATGCGGAGAGATAAAAATTGCAGGATATAGAGGAAAGAGAAACAAACACAAAAAAAAAAAAAAATACCAGAAATGGTGAAAGCGAAGAGGAGGATCGGAGAACAGCGAGAGACAGAGAGAGAGAACGCGTTAGCGCAGTGAGTGTTGCTGAAGCTGAAAAGAAAAAGAGCGAGGAACCAAAATCTATAATTTTACAGATAATTATTTTGTATATTACAATAATAATTAAATATTTTTAAATATATAACTTATATTATATTTAGACTTTATAATGAAGAAATATATTAGAATATAAAAATAAATAAATTTTAAATTCATAGTGGGCTTTTTTATATAATTTACATTAAAATGCTTATAATTCTCTTATTTTGAAAAATAGAGAATCTGTCTTTTAAATTAAACTTATCACAATTATTTTTTTAATATCATAAAATGATAATAAAAATACAAAATTAAAATAAACGGTCATAAATAAATTACAATAATGTCACTAAAGTAAAACATTTTATAGCATTTGAAATACAAGGTTTACAACATTTTTTTTCTCAAATAAGGGTTAATGTTAAATTTAGGAATAAATACAGGTTTACTTTATATTCGAGAAACTAAAATAGATTTTATCTTTAAAGATTTAATGACTTGATTAGAATTTTAATGACATTAAAAAAAATTCAATCATCATTAAACATGAATGAGCACTGTTCTTATTCCAAAGAATTTGGTTATTTTGTAAAAGTTGATATTGATTAATTATTGAAAGAAGTTCTTTGCATTCAATGTGAAGAACAACCATGTGGTCATGAACAAGAATATTGCTTATCTTTTAAATCACTATGGACAATAGTTTCCTCAAATCAATTGTAAAGATAGTTGAATGCATCAAGAAGGGTTTTTCATATCATCCAGCAGAAAACATTCCTTTTAAGTTTTTTTAACCTTTATAATTTTTGTTTGATGATGAAGTATTTTATTAAAAAATAATATAAAGAGCTTAAAGGTATAGTAATTTAAATAAATGATGTAATGTTAAAGAAAATCCTAAAAAATAATAAAATTAGTGTAACAATTCCTTTTAATAAAAAATAAAATAAAGAGAATGAGGAAGAATCTTGCATATTGAAGTTACAAATGAAAAATAATGTAAGAGACTGTTAAATTTCATTATTTAATTTAAAAACAATTACTAACAAAAAATACAAAATCAAAATTGCTTGAAAATAAAAAGTACATAACTTCTTAGTAAACTTCTTAGTAGATGACTTTTTTTTTTCCTTTTCCTTATCAAGTATATACCGAAAACACATGATAGTGTATAGGAAAAAAAATATAAAAAATTGGCCAAACTCAATAAGGAGTGAGTTTATGATGAAGTGTACCAAAAAGGACTCACTCACACCCATACCCATTGGTTTCAACTTTGCTATTAGATTTGTCATTCCAGTCACATGATTATGAATGGGTTGTGACCAATCAAATTTCTTATTTCTTAGTCATTAACTCATTCATCAAGCCCCTCACAATTGACTTGTTAGTAATGTCTGATTGAGCATATTACTTAATTTTCTTCATAAATTCCTTAGCATCTTCTGTCTTAGGCATAGATGACTTCACATTTTCAGCCAATATTATCTTCATCAAGCTTATACTCAACGGGTTAAATTTGTCCCATGTATGATAAAGAGATGTACCATCTTGTGAACTAATCCCATTCATGGTTGCGGACTTCTCATCCATCCATTATTAATGTAAGGTATAAGTCCATAAATCTCAAATGAAAACAAATATGTCCAGACCACTCATCATAATTCAGCCTATTGAACTTGGCAATGTCATTTCCTACACCATACAAATTCATAGAAACTACAAAATTTTTATACAAAACTATACATTAATGCTTTGTGTATAAAATATGTAAAACAGATTTAGACAACTTCTAATTAAACTTTCAATGTATATTAATTTTCTCCTTTGGGTGATACATCAACATACATTACATAGTATATACACTAATTAGAAAAAATTAGTATCTTTGGATAGAATAAAACTAATATTGCCCTTACATTTTCATTTATCACAACCAATAATTATAAGAACAACTAATCAACTTTTGGGTGATTCTTAAATGTCTTATAACAATAAACTTTAATATACCTATACATAAATATCAATTCAATAGGTAATTAAAATCAGATTTGATGAGTTTGGAAATTACAAATCAATCATATAATTAATCACAAAATTAGTCAATTTATAATTTTTTTATATATATCTCCATGCCTACTTTTAGTGTGTTTTATTATAATTTGAGTGAAGGTGCATAAACCCATTTCAAATTGACCTAGTGTGCATCAAACTAAATTTTATTCCATTATTTATACTGGGGCCACGACAATTATTTCAGTTCTCTCATGCAATCTTTAATTCTATAAACAACAATTAGTTGGCCCCTTTTATTTTGTCATATTCTCATGGGTCGTCCCAACAAAATAAAGGGAAAATTGGCAAATTGTCCATTGAAGTGTTATAGTTCATTTATTAATTCATGAGCAATACCAGAATGTTACATAGAATTCATTGTTATTCTAATACACTTTAATTTAATTACTGTAATTCTTTATCCTATTGTAATTTTTAAATTGGGGTTTATAAAATTTGGGGGAAAATACTATTATTGGAGAATCACAAATTCAAACAACCGTGCTGTGATAGCACAAGTAAATTCTTTTTTCATTCATGAAAATTTCACACGATCTCAAAATCTATGATTCTCACACAAACAAAAAAGAAAACATATTAGGATCCATGTTCGTTAATAACTTGATGATTCCTTTACTCTTTTGATTTTCCTTTTTCCTTCTCTTCCTTCTTTTCTTTTCGCTTCTTTTGATGGTCAGTAAAGTTAACATACATACATATAGAAATTTGTAATGTATGTTTTTAAACAGTATATATATTTATTTTATATATACTAAAGGGAGTGAAGAGAGAATTTATATTATAATAAAATAAATTTGTTAGTAACAATCATCACATTGACTATTTTTTTATTAAAGTCAATCTTATTCGTCACATGAACTACAATTTATAATTTTTAATTTAAATATTCTTACAATATATGTATTCGAGGTTGTCTTGTGGTCGAAGACATTCCAAAAACCTTGAAGTTGTTGCAAAAACCGTTATCACAAACTGTTTTTTAAAACATTGCCTCCTTAATGATTACTATTAAGTCAAGGTGATACTCTTGAAGCATCAATGAGACCATATAATGTTAGAAATTCAAGTATGAGTCTAAGTTTCACATTGACTAAAATTGAGAAAGTTGAGCAAAATATAATAAAAATGACCCACAAACTTATTATTTTAAGGTTTTGGGTTAAAGGTGACATCAATCCTTTATATGGGTCTGACTCATGTTTTATTGTTATAAGATCTCCACAGTTTTTTCCCTTTATTTACCAAAAAGTTTAAGCCTTAGCATTCAATTAATGCAAAATGTTAAAGTCTGCAATAAGAAGGTTATCCCTACAAGTACTTTAACGCTCAAGTCAGTGTTTGACTTGGGATATGTAGCATTAAAACATGTCGGGCAATATTAGTACACTGATCCATAATTCAAGTCCATGATTTGTAACAGGGAGTTGATCTAATCTCATAGGGTTACACACACACACACATATATATATATATATATATATATATATATATATATATATATTCCATTATATTTTTTTATTTAGCTCTAAAATATTTTTTTTTTCTTCTTTGTAATAGAGAGTGGATGATTTATTTGATACCTTGATTAGACTCATGTGATTAATATGAATAATGAAGTTGTGAAGTGGAAGTTTGGTATTAGAGCACACTAGTGAATTCCATAAGCCAGTAAACCAATTGTTTGCAGTAGAATTAAATCTTGATGATGAAAATGTAATGTAAGTCCTCTTATTTCTTAGTTCTCTTCCTGAGAATTAAGAGACTTTAGTAATCATTAAGAGACTTTAGTAATCACCCTCAACGATTGAACTTCTGGTGAAAAACTCACCATATCTACGGTAAAGGATGTTTTGTTCAATGAATGTTTTGTTCAATGAAGTCAGATGAAATGTTTTATAAATAATGACCACACAGATTATACATGCATTTAAAATATTTTATAAACTTAATTTATATTAACTATAAAATTATTTTTTTTATCCTTTTGCTTTAGAAAAATGTAAATTTTGAATATCTTCATAAAGTTATGTATTCAGGGCAAGAATAACAAATTGGTACTTTTACTCATTGAACATTATATGAGCACAAGTCTCAATAATTTCACCTTCTTGAATCTTTTTTTTTTCTTATAAAAGGGTATAGTTGTTCTTAGACATGCATTTCAAATCAAGTTTCTTTTCCTTTAGAAAATAGAAAGATAATTGTGTAGTTATAATTGAAAGGAGAGTTTCGAACATCATAGATTAAATGAGCAAAAAGAAAAAGAAATAACAATAATGTTAGATGTAATTCGTTCAGTATTATAAAACATAAGACTCTAAAGAATATTTAACATACTTTTATTAAATTATGAGTTTAGATCACTACACAAGAATTATTTTTTTAAAAGAAAACTATACACTTTTTAAATAAGTGAATCCAGGTCAATAATAAAATACCTTAACAATCTAAATAATTTATTTACCAAATTCTCAACAAAAATATTTAACATAATAAAAAATGAAGGTGTGAAGCTTTTACTTTGAAGTTTACCTAATTTGTATGATCAACTCATTTTCAACATAAAAATAATAATATTGATAGGCATCTTACTTGAAATGTTGTTAAAGTTAATCTTGATGAATAATTCATGCAAAAGAGTAAGTAAAAAATGTTGAAAATTTTGAAACAAGTAAAGGATTTGACAGTGATGAGAAGTATATTAATGAAATGTGGCTCTATTGATAGTCAAAATCTTTTCACATCAAAGTCTCAAAAGAAGGAAAAAATCTTAAATGTTACAATTATTGCATGAGAAGGCACATGATGAAATATTGTTGGCATAAAAAATAGAGGAAATAACTTCAAATCAAAATTTCACAAGGTTGTTACGAATACCATGAAAGATGGATATATCCTAGTTAAAAAGACACCAAACATTTTTAAAAATAAAAAACAACTTCATGATGGGTGGATGGTGAATTCAATTGCAACCTGACACATGACTCTATACCAAGATCAATTTTGTACCTGGGAGCCTATCTCTAGAGAATTCATTAAAGTGATCATGTCTTACATATTGTTGAAGTCAATTATGTCAAATTATATGATTGAACTATTCATGCAATATAAAAGGTACCACATGTGAAAGACTTCAAGAAGATTTTATTTTTCATTAGCAATCTAAATGAAATTGAATAAAGGTGAGATCTTAAAAGTGGTGAGAGGAAATTTAGTAGTGATGAAAACAAATAACATCACAAACATTTATTTCAATGACAAGTCAATAAGACACAATGACAATATGACATTGCACATGGCAGACTTGATCATATGTCAAAGCAACAATCCTTACAAAATTTAATCTATTACCTAACTCAAGGAAGTTAATTTACCACTTTTTTTTGAAAATTATGTACTAAATAAACAAATAATATATATTGAAGTTTGCTACAAAAACTATTAGGAGTAAATTCATATTAGCTTATGGGAGGAGCAAAATATTTTGTATTATATATTAATTATTATTGTAGGATACTGTGGATGTACCTGTAAAAGGGAAGTTAAATGTTTTCTAGCCCTAAAAAGAATTCAAAATAGTAAAACTTGAAATTAGGAAAACAATTAAGTGAAAATAATGAAAAAGAATATATATATATATATGGTGAAATTTTGGCATTTTGCAATAAAGATAGTATTATTAGACAAATTTTAATTTCACATACACCTTCAACGATATTTGTGTAACATGGTAAATTAATAAAAAATTTCTAGATAATATAATAGTTATGTTGAGAATGAGAGTAACAAAGCTTTTATGGGTATAAGCAACTAAACTTGTCTATTATATTCAAATCAATAGTCACAATCAACAATTAGTTTGAGGATGAGATGTGAAAAAAAAAATCAAATAATTAGTCTTCCTTACGTGTGTTTGGATATCATGTTGACATAATATAAAACTCCCTATAAAAAAAAAGTTTGATCCAAAATTTAAGAAATATATGTTCTTGGGTTAAGTTGACAATATAAATGAGTATCGTCTATGAGTTAGTTGAGAGTGTCATAGTATATATGAAAAAAAAAATTACAAAGTGAGTAAAAAGTGTGTGTACGCCTATAAGTATAGGAGAACCATATCACGTTGACATTAAAATAAAGAGATATTGTCTCTTGAAAGATATAATGGATATCATATGTAAAGTAATTAAGTGTTGATTTTAATAAATAATATCAATATCATTGAGATAAGATAATTATTGAAATATTGCCCTTTTGACAATGTACTCCAAACCATTGAGTATCTTTCTAATTAGTTTTACAATAATTTACTATAGAAGTAATATCTTAATGTTGACCTTTATTTAAATTTAACTTCCTTTAATGAAATATATCATTTAAATTCATTTAATAAATAAGATCCATAATGTTAAAACCATTTTAATACGAGTTGTAAAGTTAATAAGATGTAATTAACAATAAATAAAATAAGCAAAATCTATGAATAAAATGAAATTATATACGTTATAATAAAGAATAAGAAATGAGTAAATATTAGTTTAAAAAGAACGAAGAGAAAAAGACGAAAAAAATCATTCTTTTTAGCTAAAACAATAAATATATAATAATAATTTTGATAAGAATGCTTTTATTAATATGAAAGAAGATGAGGTGATTTTTATATGTACTTTTCACAGGTTAGTCATTAACCTAGATCAATTTACTGTTAATAAAATTATTTTAAAAATAATCAAATTACTATTTTTTATGTGATTGAATTTATCAAACTTCTAATCATATTTAAAATCTTTAATATGAAATCTTGCAATTTTCTCATCATGGTTATAGTATTTGTAATAATCCTTTCAAAGTCTCTAAATTTGAAACTCACAATGATATACACAAGTTGATTAAAACTATAAGTATTTATATAGTTTATTTCGAGTATATGTACTTATATTAATTTGTAATTGAGTAGTGTATTAAAATATAATTACTTTAAAATTAAAAAAACAATATAGTGACATTCTACCTTGCATATGTTATTGGTTTTTTCTCTCAATATGATTGATAATAATAACCATACTAATGTGTATTTTATAATTTTTAGGTTTAATTATTAACTGTTTTAAACTCAATATAATACTTGTTTATCACCACAATAAAAATTATTTAGTTTTTCAAGGTCTAAAATTGAATAAAAAATGATAATATCCTAAAATTGAATGATACAAAAATGTGTATTTAATGTATAATTGAATTGCGGAAATTAATTTTATTTAAATAAAATTTTATAGTTATAGAATAATTTAATATTAAATAGTAAAATTCTATTTATCATGTAATTTTATTTTAGTGCTATCTATAAAATACTAATATTTATATTTAATGTATATAAAGATTTAAATGCAATAATAATAATATTTATTTCAATTTTTGTTTTTTAATTAAAATATATATATCTCACTTGACTTATAACTAATAAGAAAAAATGTTTTTAGCATTCAATTTTATATTGTAATTATCATATTTTATTGCTGATAATTTTAAAAATTTCAATACTTTTTTTAAAAAAAAAAAAAATTATAGATTAATCAATTACCATTTTGTCTTGTGACAAAGGGTTTAAGCCTTCTTCCTCTAAATCTCACTCCTTTGGTTTATCACTTGGGTTTGAGTCTGGCTCTGCGGCAGCTCCACCGCGTCCTCCGCTTGTTGTCGCCCCCTCAGTGACGACGAAAAACACCCAGAAATTTTCCTCTGAAATAGTCTTCATTTCCCCGGTTTAGGAATAATTCTCTTCACTTCTCGTTGCTTTCGATTTGTTCGAGGTTCGTTAATACTGCAATTTCTCCCAATTTTTATGCCATTTTATCTTTTGAGCTTTTGATTTGTGTGGATTTGAACTGCACTGTCCGGGTGATGTCCCTTATCCCCTCTCAACATTGATATAGGAGTGAGAGTTACTGTAAAACTTAGTCGATTGAGATAATCAATGGAGATTCAGGGCTGCCTTTTTTTTTCTTAAAATAACTTTTTTTATTTCGTGTTGTTTATATTTCTTTAAAATGCAGCTGTATTATTTACTTTTATTTTATATTTTCTAATGATTGTATGAGTAAGGTTAAATTTTAAGAGTTTGTAGGCAAGCTGTTTGAACTTTTTCACATGCACTAGTTGCGTTCTCCCAATATATCTGTGACATTTGATGCCTTAGGAGTGTTCTTCAGAAACACTGCTAGTTGGATTCTTGCAGTCTCTTTGTTCCTTTATATTTTGTGATGCATAAAAAAGCATCAAAATTTTTTTTTTTTTTTTTTTTTTTAACTATATTGTACCTCACGTAAACAACTTTTTGCATATATGTTAATTGGTTTTTATCTTCAATTATATAAACAACTTGTAGGACTTATAAAATAAGTACACAGGGTCTGATGGGATAAACTTTTATAAACACATTTAAGAAGTTAATAAGAGAGGGATTCTACAAATTTATTTAGGTATGTGCTAATTTTGTAGTTTCTGAAAGAAACTGTTTTTGCTTTTTCCTTTTATTTTATTCTCTTTGAAGTACTTATAGAGAAATTTATCTAAACCGACGCGTGTTCCCTGAGTCCTTTAAGTAAGGTGTTTATCAAAATAGACCCTAAATAACTATAGTTATTTTCAAAATGGAAAATAAATCTAAACTAAGGTAATATTTCCATAATTAAAGGTAAATTTATAGAAATGGAAATAGAAAACGTTTTGTCTGTAACAGCTTCTAGAAATCATGTGTAGTTGGTCAGTGTTTTTCTTTTGTCTAGTGGTGTGCAAGGTCTTGTTCTTGCATAATAAGTACTGAGTTTGCAATTCTCTGTACTATGTCCTTCATCTTCTTGTTGGCGAGGACTAAAGGATCAAACTTGGCTGCTGGGAGGTATATTTGAGTACCTTCTATAGGGATTTCAATTTTGGAGTTTAGGACAAATATTTGCATCCCTGGTTTCAGCCCATGAAGTTCAAATGTGTAATTACTTTTAAAAAAGATTCAGTTGGTGTATTGCAGGTTGGGAGGAGAAAATGAAGCAGGTAGTAGGAATGGTAGTTTCCAATAAGATGCAGAAATCTGTTGTGGTGGCAGTGGATAGACTATTCTACCACAAGGTGTACGATCGTTATGTCAAGCGCACCTCCAAATTCATGGCGCATGATGAGAACAACCTTTGTAGCATTGGTGACAAAGTTAGTAACATGAAGTTATCCATCTAATTGGCTCATCACTTATATTCTTGTTCCTCTTATTATCATCCCTTAATTTGTACACTTGTTTTGCCCAAAAGCTAGTAAATCTACTGATTTTGTCTTGTTATTAGGTTCGACTGGATCCTTCTAGGCCATTGAGCAAGCATAAACATTGGGTTGTTGCTGAAATTCTTAAGAAGGCACGGATATATGTTCCACCCTCCACCCCAATGTCTGATAATGTCAGCTCCAGCTCCGAAGCACCTGCTTCATAAATTGGCTCGAGGTCTGAATGTATGAATTTAATTGACCTTCTGAATGCATTTGCTGTTAAGTATTTCTATTATTCCCCATACTTGTGGAAGGTTACACTGTTCTGGACTTTTTTTTGGCATCACATGTTTTTACAGGTTCCCTGTTTTCTTGTAGTCCTTTTGTACTATTCTTACTTATTTCTATAAACTATTATACCAATCTTCTGATTCTTGCCATCCTTCAAATCCATTAGTCTATACAAATTCATGAGAGATAATTTTTAATAGAAACACATGAGAGATATATTTTTGATGCGTCATGATTGTGTTTGATTATGTAGTGGACAAGGGCATTGTCACCTTCCCGTGCTCCCTCTTCCCCAACTCGAACAATAAAGAAAATCTTGTGACTTCTGAGTATAGTTGTTGTTTTCTGTTTTCTCCTTGCTATGTTGGTTCATATCTGCATCATCCAATGGTAATATCATGCTTGCGTACAAAACATGTTAGTGGTAAACTGTTGTTGAGGAAATCTGTGAAACACTAATACATTAATTTGATTCACATATCCGTAAATGATTTTAGTGCTTTGGGTACTTTCACCAATACGTACATATTTGTGAAGTGTCCTCCAACCCTTTAAAAAAGTTGTGAAAATCCAATACAACCCAATGAGACATGAAAACATAGAAGTATTTGTCACTTGGTCAGAGGTGCCTAACAGTCTCACCTGCCCGACTGCCACCCAAAATATTTGTATCAAGCTGGCGGCTTGACCCCGTGTTGGGTCAAGGGATCATTTTGGACCACATTTAAAAGAAATTCAAATAAAAATAAAATATTTATTCTTGAAATTTAAATTAATCTTAGTTTTTGACATAATGATTTGATATATAAATTATAATACTTGTATATGTTTTGAAAAATAGTTATTATTTGATAAAACAGGGTGGTCCTTAAGCTTATGGCCCGACTTAACTTGGTTTAAGCTCATTAAGATTTCAGGCTAAATGGGTGGAGCCTCGATTCAATTTAGGTCACAACTTTTTTAGCTTGGTCCAGGCCTTTCTGTGGGCTTTTCTGGCCTGCCCCTTGGACCAAGCCTATTTTGACTGTACTCTTGGTATACAAAAATGGAAATGGTATTCTTAATAGATATTTTAAAGGAGTGATATTGATACTTTTTCTATTTGTGGACAATAGGAAGTGATTAATAGTGGCAATGATTTGTAATTTTTATTTTCTTTAGTATAGCCTAACACTCTTAATTTACATTTGTAGAATTGCAATTATATATTTACTATGAATTTTAATGCATATCTATATATTTATCTTTTATGTTTTTTTATCTAATATATTTTTAAAACAATAGTATGACCGTATCCGATATGTATCATATCAGTGCATAGGAGGAAATAGTTACAGAAAGTGTCGTGTGTATAGAGTTTGCGGGAAGCATGCCTCAAATCTATAAAATCCTCACTCAAAATGACTCGGTCTATCTTATACATACGCTCAGGCATTCTTTGAATTTGCATAGTGCATATAGGAATAGAGAATATTAGTTACTTTGCTGGACAAATTATGCCCGCTCTATTCAAAAGCTTAGCGTTTTAGAAGGCATCATTTCTTAATATTCTCTCCATTGGCTTAAAGACGGTCTTTGAAACTCTACATTTCATGGTAGAGGGAGTCTCTGATATTTTCCGACATTATTAACAATTCTGATTGATGAAATATTGGTGAAATTATCTCTTCCTCTCCTTAGACAGTAAGTGAGCACACACCCTTAGATTTCTAAAAAAATGAACTTTTAGTCCAGAAACTTGACAGAATTGCTATATAGTGCATGTGGCAAGCTACAGTACATTTTTAGTCTTACTAAAAGAAAAAGAGAACACCATCGTCACTGAAGTGAGGGATTCCAAGACCTAGCACAACATCAAAAGGTAGCCGCTGTCAACTTTTTGCTTGACCAAAGGGGGGCTCATTTCTTCATACATGGAACAGAAGACATGGGGAGGGGAGTAGGATTATTTGTTGGAGGCCTCTTGAAAGCAAGAAGCTCTCCATTTCGTTCCCAATTTCCCATTGTATAGAGTAGATATTCACTTGATTATATTTTAGTCATTCAAAGTAAGTTTTCTAAAAAATGAAAAAAATATCATAATGATTCTTGTACCAAGCTATTATACATCAAGTTAAAACTATTTTGATGCCATTTTTAATTTTAAAGTATATTTTATGGTAAATATTTGGATTTGGAGGATCAAAATGATTTGGATGGGATGGAGTTGGCTAAGACCACCTAGATACAGGTAGGGTCAAATTGGCTGTTCAGTTGTACGGGTGTGATGATTTAATTATCTTAATGCAAGCGTTTAAAACTACAAAAGAACCGATCTTATGTAGGTGGTTCAGATCGGAGGTAGAAGGCTTGAGAATATAATGGAAATTTGAGCCCCTATTTTGTTCTAGCCTTAATCGGAACTTATTCCCATCTTTACATTCTATTTGGATATTACTTCTATACTTTGGTGGCAGGATAAAGTTTAATATGATATGCTATAGGATTGGTTACCTAATAATTTGATGCTGTACATTCAGGCTGCTGTATTTTTTTATAGTAATTTCCGTATGGGAAAATGGGTGTTAGTTTGTGATCAAATGGGTGTATTCACAAGTTTTATGGTTATTTCTTTTGGGTAATAAATCAAGCCTTGCGTTGTGCTGCTGTTTTATATATGCTTTGACTTTCTAAGAAAAGTAAAAAAAGCCCCAAATTTGATTAATCTGTTCTGTTGTTCCATTCTTATGGGACTTTGGCTTCGTGTTGAGATTGAAATGAACGCACATGGAATTCGTTTATTCGTACTTATTCAACACATTTTATCATCCATTCCCCAATCCCCTCTATACTTAAAAAAATCATGATGACTTTGATAGCACATGCGGCATCACTATGAATACAATTTGTTAAATAGCGAGTGATTTCTTTAGTTTTCGGTATAATTGGGGAATTGACACTTTTAAAGCAACAAAAATTTTGGAAATTAAGATAGTTTGATACCAAACATTCAACAAGAACCATTATTCCTTTTCTAGATAAAAAAAACTGGTGAATTCTGGTTCAGGATGGATCTAAAGAACAAATTCCCAAGGTGCACAGTGGTCATCAAAAATAGGAATTGGGGTGAATGAAAAGTGAGAATGGTTTGAGGTCTGAAACCAACTTGAGTTACATATGCTAGGTGCACATGGTGCATTAATAACTGATGTACGCATCAAGTGGCACGTTGACCTTTTCTCAAGACATTATTGTCTTGTTCCTGAGGCAAAGTTGTTTATGGTAGTATATTATACATACCAAGACAATAACCTGAGTGTTTTTTTGTCTCTGGTTTTATTTTCGCAGTAACACTGCATGTATATTAATTGTTCACATGAATTTTGTTCATATCAAAACAATTGATTTTAATTTTGATTGTGTTCATGTTCAAATGAAAGGCAAAGCTCTCACATAGATGAATGAATGGAATACTCCAGAACTATTCGATTTAATGACAGAACAAATGTAACGTTTTCTTTTGAGTTCATTTATTAAGGTGCGGGACCTATGTTCCTGAACTGTTTGAGTTAATTTACTGGTTTTGTGTAGTTGGAAGGCATTTGGTACCAACTATATCCCTTGACTACAAAGCAAAGCTTTTCATTAATTTATTTTCCTTCTTAAAAGTGTTAATTATTCTTTTTGTGCGAATTTAAGCTGTCCTCTTTTCAAATAGCGGAAGATATCATTGGGCATGCATAAAGTTCTTCTATCTTTTGCCGATGCAAATCATTCCTGAAAGTGTACGCAGAACAAATACTGAAAACAAATTGCATTATAGTTCGTGTGGCTATATGTTTTGTAGCTTCTAAGTTTGTTTTGCATGATTGAGAAGTAGATGCAATTATCACCTATAGTTTCATTCAAAGAATAAATAATTACGGGAAAATGGGTGTTATCGGTTGTACCCAATTAAGAGAAATTGAAAATAAACGTGACTTACAAAGAAGTGGTCAATCTTCAGGTAACCCTGCCATTATGAACGTTAACGAGTGGCGTTTGGTTCATAAGTCCTTTAGTTTTGCGAAATGCCATGGCAACAACAGATCATGATGTGGAATTCATACTTGTCCAATGCATCTATTATCCATCAAAAGTTTACTTTGTTGAAATAATTAGCGAGATTGTATTTGCATTTCAGTTGAGTTTAACTCGAGTTCACTACTTAAGTGAAATTCAAAGACACTAAATTGTTAAAAATGAAACACGTGAAATATAAACTAGCAAGAAAAGTTGACTTTGTTGGAAGTTGAAATAGATAAATTGCTAAAATTGGAACACATAAAATGCAATATTGTATTTATTATATTCAACTTGGTAAACATTGAAAAAAAAGTCCACAAAGGAAACACAATAGAAACAAATAAGAACTTTCAAAGAATTAATTTTTCACATGCACCAAGTTTCGTGTGAATAAAAAACTTGTCTTTCTTTGTGGTTATACACCCTCAAAAAAGAAACATTAAGACCCCACAATGCAAAATGCAAATTACATACAGATCAGCAGAATGATGAACCACATTTGAACAACATCACCAACTGAAACAAATTCCAAATCCAATGATCCAATTTGAAGTTGTACCCAAATGGATGAACCAAGATTCTCTCGTCCTCTTCCTATAACAATTGCTTCTCTTTCACTTCACTGCACTCTTCTCTCTTTATTCTCTGGTTTTCATTCTCTATCTTTGTGGCGGGAATTGGACCCCACCAAATTAAAATCTCGTCCTCTTCCATTTCTCTCATAAATACAGTACTTCCTTTCTTTCTTACGCCTCACCTAAACTTTCTTTCTTCTGCATTTCCACTCTCCAACACTATACTCACCGCACCGTACCATTTTCTCCGCTTCCAGAACGGTGCCGTATAACGCATTCTAAATGACCGTTACACTCTTCATCTTTCTCCTCTTCTTCTTTCGCCCCGTCCTTTCTCTCTCCTCTGACGGCATCGCGCTTCTCACTCTAAAATCCGCAGTCGACGCATCCGCCGCTGCCGCCTTCTCCAACTGGAACGACGCCGACGCCACCCCTTGTCGGTGGTCCGGCATCACCTGCGCCAACATCTCCGGCCAGCCCGAGCCCCGCGTCATCGGCGTCACACTCTCCGGAAAGGGCCTCCGTGGCTACCTACCGTCGGCGCTGGGCACTCTGGTCTACCTCCGTCGCCTTAACCTCCACACCAACGCCCTCCGCGGCGCCATCCCGGCGCAGCTCTTTAACGCCACCGCGCTCCACAGTGTCTTCCTCCACGGTAACAACCTCTCCGGCACCCTCCCTGCCTCCGTCTGCACCCTCCCCCGCCTCGAAAACCTCGACATCTCAGATAATTCCCTCTCCGGCGCCGTCCCCGATTCGCTCCGAAACTGTTCCCAGCTCCAGCGACTAATCCTCGCCCGCAACAAATTCTCCGGCGTAATTCCGGCGAGTCCCTGGCCTGAGCTGAAAAAACTTGTCCAGCTCGACCTGTCATCGAACCTTCTAGAAGGTTCCATCCCGGACAAACTTGGGGAGCTTAAAACCCTAACTGGAACCTTAAACCTCTCGTTCAACCATTTATCTGGTGAAATTCCAAAATCTCTAGGGAATTTGCCTGTGACGGTGAGTTTCGATCTTCGGAACAATGATTTGAGCGGTGAGATTCCCCAGACGGGGTCGTTTTCTAACCAGGGTCCCACCGCGTTTCTCAACAACCCGAACCTGTGCGGGTTTCCGTTGCAGAAACCGTGCACAGGTTCGGCACCGAGCGAACTGGGGCGTGGTCCCAGCTCTCATGGACCGGCGGCGCACCGATCTGATAAGGGGCTGAGCCCCGGTTTGATTATCTTGATCTCGGTGGCGGATGCGGCCGTGGTGGCCTTGATCGGGCTTGTGTTGGTGTATGTTTATTGGAAGAGGAAGGGCAAGTCCAATGGATGCAGTTGCACTTTGAGGAGGAAGTTTGGTGGGGAGAACGAGAAAGCTAGTTTGTGTTGTTGGTGTAATGGGATGAAGAGTGATGATTCTGAAGTGGAGGAGGGGGAGAAGGGAGAGGGGGAGGGTGGGAAAGGGGAAGGGGATTTGGTGGCCATTGATAAGGGTTTTAACTTTGAGCTTGACGAGTTGTTGAGGGCTTCTGCTTATGTGTTGGGAAAGAGCGGGTTAGGGATTGTGTACAAGGTGGTTCTGGGGAATGGGGTGCCGGTGGCCGTGAGGAGATTGGGGGAGGGTGGGGAGCAGAGGTATAAGGAGTTTGCCGCTGAAGTTCAAGCCATTGGCAAAGTGAAGCATCCCAACATTGTGAAGTTGAGAGCATATTACTGGGCTCCTGATGAGAAGCTTTTGATCAGTGATTTCATCTCCAATGGCAATTTGGCCACTGCCCTTAGAGGTGAGTGAGTTCTTTACGTTCTGTTCATGTTTTCGTTTTTGCTTTTTGTTTTGGATCATTGATTTTAGTACAGTGATGATTATTCCCACATACACAGACAAAAATGTGATGTCTACTAATTAGAGTTGCATAATAATAGTAATAAAAAAAATAATGATCGCGGATAATAGTTGGGTGAATTTGAGTATTTGGGAACTCAAAATACAGAATGTCGTGTTACTCAATCCCGTTTGATTATGTCAAATGAATGGTATTTTACCAAAAAAAGTTTTTTTTTTAATAAAAAGGAGTGAGAATTAATTAAGGCCTGACCATCTACCATTCCATCTCACTGACACATCCCAATATCAGTTTTTTACAAAATTTGGTAGTGATGTTTTTTACTAATCCATATAATTTAATTAGCAATAAGTAAATTTTAGAAATACTTAATATAGCATTATCGTTAATTGAACTAATGAAAATATATTAATCAAAAGTGCAACACCAGCTTACTGTATTAGTAACTTTAGGCACTATTACCCATCATAGTATATTTTTTTATCACTAAGGCGGAATGTGTCCCTTTCTTGGGACTAATCGTTGAGTTATTATTCTATAAGCAGATAAATAAGCATGTGAACTTATTCCCAGATTTTTGAGTTTTTTGGTTTTCACGAGTTAAAAGAGTCATTTAACTGTGCAAACAGGGTTCTGTCCGCATGTTATGTTTTGTGCTTTTCACTGATTAGATTAATTTTTGTCCTTCTTAAATTAGCCAGAAAAAAATGTCCTGTTTAGAAGGGATTGTTATCAATATAAATTTAACATGTTTTTTTCAAGAAGTGATAATAATAATATGTGCTTTCAGGGAAACATAAAACAATTTGGGTTTGGAGTTCTGCATTTTTTAGTTATTTTCATTGTGTGTGTTTGTTTTTTGCTAGAATAATAGAACTGTCATGCCTGCTTTAGATTTGTGGGACAATGGGACCAAAATGGTAGGTTAACTGGTCCAAATGTGCAAATATTAAATTTTAACTTGTCTCGATACAGATAAAGAAATGACATTATATTTAAATTTGAGGTATGAGTGTATGGCTAGATCAGCACTTTGGTTAGATGTTTATTTATTATTGCTAAGGGGCGTTAGATCCAAGAAAGTGTTTGGTGAGACAACAGTGCTAATGTTAATGACCTCGCATTGGGGACATCCGACGAGAAAGTAAGACATTCACCATGTGTCTGGGAAATGTGATGGCTGTGGCATTCATGTTGGGGACCATGAGCTTCTAGACCTTTATCTAACTCACTGCACATGGGCCACTTAACAAACCAAAACTTTAGGTGGAAAAGTTGCCGTTTCACAGTTTCAAGTCATTTCCCTAGTGCTGTGTGTTTGACTTTAGTTTTGTTTTAGTTTTTTGGAACTCCTTTTTATACGTATACTTCCAGTTTCTAACTTATCACAAACTCCGCAGACGTATCTCTTAAAGTAAGCTTTGTACAGAGCCTTGTGTTTGCACAATGGTAGGCCAGAAAGAACTTTCTAGTTTGTGCCACATCTGAGCTTTTACTTCATGCAGATAAAATTGAACTTCTAGGTTTTTTTTTTTAATTGTAGCGGAATTTCCTTGTTCTTAGACTCCAAGTAGAAAACTTAACTTTTCTTTGTTCCATTATTTTCCTTTTGGCTAAACTTTCTTACTTGATTACCCCGTCCTTCCAGGACTGTGAACACAGATTAATAATTTTTTGCTTACAGAATAATCATCAACCAATAATTCATAATTTTTTGTATTTGAAATTATTTTATAATTTTTGTGTATAATGATAACAGTAGGTTTTAAACTTAAGAGCGTCGTGCAAAGTTTCCGCCACAAAGTCAATTCTAGTGGGTATATTTGAAATTATCTAGAAAAATATGTAAAATTGCTTTATGACCTTTCTCAGGAAAATATGTCAAGCTATACGAGGTTTTGTATAAATTCCTTTTTGAATCAATAGCATAAATTTATAATTGCAACAAAAAACAACTTATAATCCGTTGCATTCTACACTAGATTTATAATATTCCCAATGCAAATTTTCAGCTAAAAGCAGTTCATATTTACTCCCACTTATTTATGCAGGAAGAAATGGTCAACCACCACCGAATTTTTCATGGTCAGCCAGGCTAAGGATCATCAAAGGAACAGCCAGGGGTTTGGCCTATCTCCATGAATGCAGTCCTAGAAAATTTGTTCATGGTGACATCAAACCCTCCAACATCCTCCTTGACACGGACTTTCAACCCCACATATCTGATTTTGGTCTTAACAGACTGATCAGCATCACAGGCAACAACCCATCCTCTGGTGGCTTTATGGGAGGAGCTCTTCCTTACTTGAAGCCATCACAAACAGAGCGAACTAACAACTACAAAGCTCCAGAGGCTCGAGTTCCCGGTTGCAGACCCACCCAGAAATGGGATGTATATTCATTTGGAGTTGTATTACTTGAATTGCTTACTGGAAAGTCCCCAGATTCTTCTCTGGCAGCATCAACCTCCATGGAAGTTCCTGATTTGGTGAGGTGGGTTAGGAAAGGGTTTGAACAAGAAAGTCCCTTGTCTGAAATGGTCGATCCGTCAATGCTTCATGAAGTGCAAGCCAAGAAAGAAGTACTAGCTGTGTTTCATGTAGCACTGCAATGTACTGAGGGAGACCCTGAGGTCAGGCCTAGGATGAAAACCGTCTCTGAAAATCTTGAAAGAATTGGATAATAAGGTTCTAATGTTTACCAGCTGAAGTAGTGCGCACCTGAGACTGGAATTTCGTGATACTCGATGAAGATGCATCACAGCCCCATAATGCATTTTTGTGGTAGCACTCGGAAAATTTTCTCTTGGGGGTATCAAGATGGTGTTGCAAATACTTATCTATCTCCAACTTCGCCCGCAGGCCTTACTGTGTTTTCAAGTTAAAGCAATTTTTTGATGGCTATCCCCATCGCAGGTCTCATCTTTATTCTTTTTTCGGCAAATGAAGGCAGTTCATAGATATATTTAAATTTTGTTCTGATCTCATTTTATAATGAGTTTGATCACAATAATTTCACAATATCATGGGTTATTTACTTGGGTTGGCAAGTTAAGATGCAATCATGTGTACAATAAAATTAATTCAACTCTTTGTTATCAATGACAACTCGGTTTCTCATTCTTTGGTGTTCTAAAGATTGACAGTACTCGTAAATTTGCAAATTAGTTCTTGTCTGAAAAATAACGACACATACAGAGACTGAATTTTTAATTTAATTAACCTAATAATTTGTCTACATTAGGCACTAAAACAATCCTATGTATTAAGATGGGAGTGTTTAAACGACAAGCTATACTAAAAAACAATATTAAAGATCCTGGAATGTCTATTTCTTTTGGCCATGAAGACCTACGCATGTCAGCAGATTCACTGGTTCAGTTTCTTTCAGATATTGAAATGATATACTTGGCCTGTGCCTAAAGATGCTGTCCTCACTCACGGTGTACTTTTTCCTTCTCTTTTTCTTTCAAATATTCTGCAGAGGAAGTGATGTTATTTTAGGCAGGTTAAGTACTAAATATAGATGATTCCAGTCAGGATTCTCTAGCCGTGTTTGATTCAACACAACAGAAGCAATGTTTCACGGTCGTCTCACTTCTCAGTTTTCCCCCGTCTCTTTTATCTGTGTTGCACTAAGAGGTTTGTTAGATATCCGTCTCCCGTCTTGCTTTGTTTAAATATAGTGTGTTTAGCTGTGCACGTGAAAGATTGGACGCACTAAAGTAAATGTTGGGTTCGATCCAATATTAAGAAAGAAACACAACAACAATGGAGAATTAAAGTGAATTATTATTGAAGATTTTAATCGCAAATAATATTTATCACACAATCTTATTCCAAGAGTTCAACAATCAAAGTAGTAGAACACCATTAAAGTAGTTAAGACACTTATTATCTTGAAAAAAATACAAGAAAGACTATCTAATGCCAGATAAGAACAAATACCATTCGTATACAGTAGTCATTAAAGTATTTATCTTCATATGTTTCTTGTCAATAGACACTATATCATTTGTCTTCATTAGAGTGTCCATCTTCATGATAGCGTCTGTCTTCATTAGATACTTATTTTTTATTAGCCTCCATCTTAATGTTTATCTTCTCATCATCATGACTACTCTTAGAATTACATTATGAGATTCTTGACTTATAAATTATTTCAGTTTCATTGAAGACCGCATCTTGAATGATGATACACCTCTTAAATCCTAAATTAAGACATCGTAGATAATATTTTTTCACACCTTCTAAATAGTCGAGAAACATGCATTTAACAACACACACATCAGTTTTCTTGGCCTTATTTGAGCATATAAAACACAACTAAAGATTCATAGATTTTCAAAGTTAGGGAAATGTCCTGATGGAGTCTTCATATCAAGCACTGTTGAGGGATATTTGTTGATCATGTAGCTAATACTAGTAGTAGTTTCAGCGCTCAAAACACCTATGTAACTCTAATACTTAGCAGCATACATCTTATGCATTCTAGAATAGTTCTATTAAATATCTTAGTTAGGTTATTTTGTTGAGAAGTCTCAGCTTCTGTTTGGTGTCTCGTTATGTCATTCTCCTTATAGAAGGTATCAAAAGACTCTAAACAAAATTCAAGACTATTATTAGTTTTGAAACCTATCACCATCTTATTGTTTTGCTTATCCATTATATGCTTCCAACTCTTAAAATTCTCAAAGGTTTTGTCTTTGGTTTTTTAAAAATAGATCCACAACTTTCTCGAGTAATTATTTACTATTGACAAAAAGTATCTATCTCAAAAGTGTAATGGATTTGAAGAGCAACCTCACAAGTCAACATGAACATAGTTAGGGACTCCTTTCATTCTCTGTTGTCCTATATTAAACCATATTTGCAAGGTTTTACCTTGGACATAATGTTCACAAAATTTCAATTGTTCAATTTTGTTACTACCAAATAAGATCTGTTTCTTCAACTCAATTAAGTTTGCCTTATTTACATAATCTAACCTTCTATGACATATATTAACTATAGACAAGACGATTTTCTCAGCAGTAGATGTTGAACCAAATACTACAACACCTTACAAGACATGCAACTATTCTTCCTCACCTTTCATCATTACTATAAATCCTCTTATTACCTTCTACATTCTCCACTCACCTTTAAGCACATGTCTTTTCTTTTTCAAGTTCGCCAAGGAGTATAAGGTTACCCTTCAAGCTAGGTATAAATCGAACTTTTCCAAGCAATATCAATTGCATTATGCAGACAAAACTTAATGGTTTCAACTCTAGTTATCTTATAAGACTTGTTATCACCAAGGAGAATCAAACATCCTTCAAATTTTATAAACTCTTAAAACCATAGATTGTTAGGTGTCATATGGAATGAGCAACAAAGTCCATTGTCCACTCAATCACCAATATTGTTTGACAACATAAGACATTTGATCATTCGTAATTGTCTTCCCCCAAAGTTTATTTACTTAATGTAGACAATCTATTAGAACTAGATTATTTATTGATTCAAACGATTTGTTAAGGTTCTTAACCTTCTCCTGTGTCTCTAAAAAAAACCATCTGGCGTGATAGTTCTTCTTACAATGATAACATCTTAAAGATGACATACATCTAGTGCAAGTCCTCAACTTTGACCTCTTTCTATCTCCTCTATTATCATTAGAATATGCTCTTCCCCTTGCTAACGTGTTTGCAACACTAAATGACTTAACATCAAACTTCTTGTTCAACTCCTTCAAGCTCAAAGTAGTGTAAACCTCTTTAAAAGGGAGATAGGTTCTCTCTTCCATGCAACAAGGTTTTTTTGAAATGATCTTGCATGTTAGGTAGAGAACACAACAACACTTGATCCTTATCATCAATCTCAATGTCAAAATTTTTAAAATCAAGAATCAACTTATTGAATTTATTAAATCGTTCCCTAATTGTATTTTCAATACTCATATTGCATGAGTATAACATTTGCTTCAAAAATAAATGGTTAACCAATAACTTTGTCAGTTACAAACTCTCAAGCTTCATCCATAATGTTGTAGTATTCTCCTTTGAGATTTGCCTCAACACCTTCTCATCGAGGCTAAGAATAATTGCATGTCCTTCTCCACCATTGCAACATCAAGCCCAAATTCATCTATCAAAGCTCAAGGAGACTTTGTTGAACTAGAAGAGCACACATATTCAATCGTCACAATCTTAAATCAATTAAACTAGTGAATTTCTCAACTTCGTTCCTTGTGAAAGTTATGATGATTTTGTCCACGTTCATCACATTAGTTTATTGTGTAATAACTCATTCAAACTTACTATAAGAATATCTACTATAGAAATGATAAACGAAAACACAAATAACAAGTAAATGAAACATGTAGAAGGTAAATAAAAGAAGAGTAAGAAAGAATTACCTATAGAAGTAACATGGTTGAAATAAAGTATTAACAAAACTTAAATCTATGTCCCGAAGAAAATTCACTATGATAAGAGACTACAATTCAAATTTTTTTAATAAACTCTTGCTTAACTATTACAATGTTTTATTATTACAGTTCAACATCAACTAACAATAAATGTCAATTATATTTTTGTTTAAACAACATAATTATGTGATTAACTTTTATAAGACACACCAAAACTAAAAAAAGAAAAAGAAAAAAACGTGAAGAAAAGTTTCTACTAATGAGCTAAAGTGTCACGTGAGTTTCTTCAAACAATACTAATCTCAATAAAAACTTAAGAAACTAATATTTTTATTGAAATTAATTAAGTTCAAAGAAAAGAGAAAATAAATATCGAGTTAGTCGTTAACAATTATGAAATCACTTGTCCGAGAGGGTGCTTAATGCTTGATCTAAATATTAATTTACATCAATGTTAATGTAGCTTAAAAAATTAGTTAGATTGTCAAAATTGATTTTATGTCGTGATTAGACTTGATGTTGTCCGAAATTTAAAATTTAAACTAAGATAGTTAAGTAAAATTGATTCAAAGTAGGTGACTAGTAAAAGTTACAAAAAAAAAAAATATTTCGCAATTTAGAAATATTTATATATATTATTTTTCAAAGTAAATTAGTTCATCTAAACTTATTTTAAGAATTAAATTATTAATTTTTTTATGCACCAGTTTCTTTAGAACTAATTCCTGAGAAATAAAAATGAGAGTGTAGTACATATGTACATGTTAAGTTGTACTACTGTACTTTTTAAAAGTGCAAGAGGTTGAATGTACTGTTTAGTGTAGAATTTTAGAAAAAAAAGGTAACCATAAATATTTTTTCTTAATTGAGTTTTTTATTAAAAAATATTTTCTTAAGTCTTTAACATTTTTTATTTTTATTTAAATATTCTGTAGTTTGATCTTATTATCAATTGAATGTTATTTTATTTTTTTTCTCTTTAACTCATTAATTAATTTAGTTATTTTTTAAATATTTTCTAATTTATCAGTTAACTCCTACTTAAAAAGACAACAATTAAATTGACTGATTAGATGAGGAAAATTAAAAAGATATAAACGAGTTAAAAATGAAAAGACAAAATATACAAATTTACTGTATATTATAACTTAATTAAGTTTTTTTTTAATTAGAAGTTACATGATTTATAACCATTATACATATGATATAAAAAATTATATTTCTTATACTCTCCATATTACTTCTCGAATTACTCTTACATATAGCTATGTTCTTTTTATAACCCATAAAGTCCTTAACTTTTTACCACTGATTTATCTAATTTATGTTTGTTTTAATATAGTTTAGATGAAGCATATAGATAAAATAAATTAAAATGTGTAAAAAAATTCTCTTATTTAATTCACACAAATTATACTTAAATATAATTATTTTTATATATAATTATATAATTTATATAGCCACTATTAATTTTCATGTAACTGTTCCATTCCATTTTTTTTACTTTTTAATGTCTCTCACATAAAATAATAGTTAAAAAAACTAAAATAAATTTTCAAAACTTATTTTTAAATTTTTTTAATTGTAATATTTAATACTGAGTCAATTTTATTTTTTAAGTTTCAAAATATGAAGATAGAGATATAATAACACGTGTGTTTTGAATACTACATATAATAAGATTCCTTCATTTTTGTGGATACAAATTTTTTCAAAATTTACTCTTAAATATAAAACATATAAATGGTATCTTTTCCCCAACTCTTCCATTCTATTTCTCTTTTAATATCTTTTACATTAAATAAATATAATTTTTAAATATATTGAACTTTTTAAACTGTAATATTTACTTTTTTAAAAATTAAAAAATGCAAATATATGTCATGTATGATTTTTCGCTAGTATAGAGGAGTTAAAACGTTTAGTTTATTGTTTATTTTTAAAAAAATTATCTAATTAAAATTATGCGTTCTTAAGTTATATATTGAATCTTTATGTTCAATGAACGTATTTTATTTTTAGGAATTATTGTTAAACAAAAGTACTTAAAATTTCGTGTTAAAAAGTATTTTCTGAACTGACTATTATTATTTTTATTACACCTTTTACCTATCTCACATATTATACATTTATTTTTAATTAATTTCAATTTAATAATTAATTAAATTTTTTCTTAACTATCTAAAATGGCTGGCTCTCTTTGTGTTTATCCTTGGTTTTCTTAACTTCTTATTTCTTTTAACATATCATTTTCATCTCATCTTTAGTACTTCTTGAAAAATTAATAATAAAAATATTTTTTACAATATATCTATTCTAAATGCAGGATATAATTAAATCATATAAAAACAAATATTTATATTTTCTCAAAACAATCTAATTAAGTAAATCCAGCCACCAGACAAGTTGAGATTCTCTGTTGGAATTTTAACACATGTACAAAATATATTTTGATATTTTAAGAAAGCTATATATTTTAAAATATGAAAATGACTGTATTTTAAAAGTAAGTAGAAAAAATATTGTAGATAATCCAAATTTGTTGTGAGACCCACCAACCCAGATATTTGTGACCAAAGAAATTCACACAAACCTTAATTCAACAACAGAGTAAAATATAAAATAAAAATGAAATTAGAATAAATATATGGTTATGCTTTGTTCTTCATTTCCAATTTCATTGATTCATTTCTGATTCTGATGCTCCAAATTCAGAAAAATGGCGTTTTCTCTCTCTGCTTCTTTTCTTTGCACACACTCTTTCAAATCCCCAAAGTTGAAATTGAAACCACCCACTAAGCCTAATTGCTTTCGTGTTCGAGTTCCACCCAAAGCTTCTTCCCAGAAGGACAATGCCAACACTGATTCCGTTGAAACTCCCTCCCTCCAACGCTCCTCCTCTAATTCATCTTCTTCTCTGCGTCGTTTCAGGTACTCTTTGAACCTTTAAGGACCCTTTTGTTTTTCTTTTGCAACAACTGTTTTATTGTTACGAAGTTGATATCAAGTTTTCAACTTTAGAATTCAGGTCTGATTGTATATACTTCTCTCTGAGGACTTTCAGTAAAACCAATAGGAAGGAAAATATAATAAATTTATCTGGAAACTAAAATTGTGCGTAATTTAAAAACAAGATGAAGTTTCCACAGGAGCTAATATGGGAGAGGTTTTATGTCTGTAAATTTTAGCTTGAAGTTCATATTTTCTTTCTGTTTAATTTAAATACTAAAGTATAATGTTAAGTACTTTGTAATCTAATGACCCAATCATATATTATACGGTGCTATAATGAATAACAATATGTTTCTCGATTTATTGGTCATTGTTTTACTATTTTATCTTTAATAATATTTTCAGTTCATAATATATACTAAAAAAGCCGAAAGAACTAACAAAGAGATAAAGATACTGAGAAGTGATTCCCACTTCTATTAAAAGAACAAAGTAACTGTTTACATTGTTGATATAAGTAAGCTGTAAAATTGTTCACCTTTAAAAATAACTACTTTAAAATTGTACGTGTAGAGTTACTTATATTTGATTGACAGTAAAAATTGTATTAAAATTAAACTTTTAATTTCTATATATTTGTAAATTGGGGCCTGAAGTTTGTTTCTCGGGTTTTGGGGTTTAAATTCGATGAATTGATCGTTTATGCTTTGTTTTGGGATTTTTGTTGCATAAACTAGACTTTATATTGATTTGCGAGATTTTTGTTTGTTTGTTTTACTAAAGTTGAAGCTTGGGCTTTGGTAAGAAATGGGTGGATTAAATTTGATTAATTTATCTTCTATGCTTTGTTCGAAGCATATATATTTACTTTGAAGCTTGTTTATTGGGCCATGAACAGTAGTGGCTGGTTTAAATTTGATGAACTTGGGATGGAAATAGTGCTCATTGCCCTGCCTGCTGCTTTGGCTTTGGCGGCTGATCCTATTGCCTCATTGATTGACACTGCCTTTGTTGGCCATATAGGTACTTCTGTGGAAGTGAAATTTATGACTTGTTTCCCGTTTTAATATTTATACTAGAAATGGTGAAAACAATTTAAATCTTACTTTTATCATTTCTTGTACAAATCCTCATAACCGGGAAACAGATTTTGTAATAATTACACAGCTTTTTCTCAAACCAAGCATACCTTCTATTATTGGTAGCAAGTGTTCGCTTTTTCTGGTTCTGTTTGTTCTGATTTGGATTGATAAATAATTACTGTGGAAGTGATAATTCTCGCTTAAACATTCCTTTATGCAGGGGCAGTTGAATTGGCTGCAGTTGGGGTTTCAGCTTCTGTGTTTAATCTTGTGTCAAAAGCATTCAACGTTCCATTACTTAATATTACTACATCCTTTGTTGCGGAGGAGCAGGCACTGATTAAAAAGGAAGTAGAGTCCAGTCCAAAAGATGGAAATGGTTGGTATCACAATTTTAGTAATGTCTAATTTTCCTGGACCTGGTCGTAATTTTATTTTGTTCAGATGTATTACTAATATTTTTGATCTCATGTGGGTGTTATCATGATTTCTCAGGCAAGTACCAGAGCAAGAAGCTCCTTCCTTCAGTGTCAACCTCTTTAGCACTTGCTGCAGCTCTTGGAATTGCGGAAACTGTGGCGCTTATCCTTGGCTCTGGCATTCTTATGAATATCATGGGTATACCTGCTGTATGTCATACTTTGCTAATCATTGATCCAATTATCTCATATAAGTGATGTTACGTTTCTTTATGTTATAATTTCTTTTGACTCGGCACTTTACCGGGCTAAACAAAACCACCCACTCAGCACAAAGAAAAGGAAAAAAAAAAAGAATCGTTATTCATGAACATTTGAAGCTCATGTATTTATTCAGGTTTAGATCTAAATGTATTTGGGCAACCTCCTTGTGGCAGATAAATCTATCTTAAACTGAAAGCAATATTTCAGGTACAGCTAATATTTTGAACTTAAATATGAGGTTTGCCTATGAACTTGTAATCAATTGCACGTAAGCTTGTTTTATTACTTTTATGTTGTATAACATTGCAAACAATTTTTTTCCTTACTCTTATTTTATGCTGTGTAGTGGTGTATAATTTTAAAGAATCATCTGAATGTTGGAAAACATAGAGACGAGAGATTTTCAGATGTAGACTTATGTTTTGTTTTAAGATAGCTTTCAATTGATATATGAAATGTGTTTGGGGTAGGTCTTTTGTGTTTGGAAAATTTTAAACACCAATTATGTTCTGTATTTGTAGCCTACCTGTTAATTTCCGTGATTCGAGTTTTGAGAAAATAATAGTAACAATCAATATCAACAATGTAAATACACAATTTTCCTTTGCATTCATTAGCTATCAGTCTTATGGTATCCACAGCAAGAAAATTCACATATCCTATATCCCTTTTTTTTTGTTGGTTTGGGTGTCATGATATTGAAAAAGAAAAACATTTTTTGGCTTCTCTTCATGGGCACTTGGTTTAATATAGTTGGGTTTTACTTGTATAATCTTGTTTGCATATTTTTTTTTTTAAACTTTTATATGCTGTACAGGATTCTCCTATGCGTGGACCTGCTGAGCAGTTTCTTTCATTGAGGGCCTTTGGTGCTCCAGCAATCGTGCTCGCATTAGCTGCACAAGGCACCTTTCGTGGATTTTTGGATACAAAGACACCTCTATATGCTGTTGGCAAGTATTTCAGCAGCATACTCTCTTTCTCTACTCATGTTACATACAAATAAAACTAGTGACAAAGTATTCCTTTACCAACAGTACTTTCTCAATCATTTTAATTGACAAATCTGAAGTTTTTATTATTAATAAATAGTTCAATTTTGACAAGAAATTCACGCTTAGCATTATCATGCCTTTTTGAATCAGGAAAAGAGACAAATTTTACATTTTTTTGAATTTTAAATTACAAACAAGTATCCATTCGCAAAGATGATCCATGGTGAAAGGAAAATATGTAATGGGGAATGCGTGATTATGCTATGGTTTTATATACATTGACAGTGCAATTTGGCTGACAGCTTCATGCTTTTACCTTGCGAAATGCTCCATGCAGCCCTGTTAATGTTGATGTCTATTTGTGTAGAAACAGCACTACATGTCTCGTTTTGCTTGATGTGTAAATAATGTAGGCTTGTCTTGGAATGTCAGGTGCGGGAAACTTCCTAAATGCCATATTGGATCCAATATTAATATTTCTTTTTGGCCTTGGTGTTAGTGGAGCTGCAGTTGCTACTGTGATCTCTGAGTACGTCAATGATGTGGTAAACTTAGTTTTACTTGTGCATTTTGCACACATCCCTTAATTCATGTGATCTTATTTTAACAGAATTTGTTTGTTTTCACCAGATACTTAATAGCTTTCATTCTGCTATGGAAATTGAGTGGCAAAGTGCAGCTAATCCCTTTTGAATTTAATGGGAAAAAATTTTTTAGCTACCTGAAATCTGGTACGTCTTACACAATTGAGTTCAATTTTTGCTTCGGCTGTCCTTGCCCTTCAATGAAAGTTGGTAATGTTAGTGAAATGATCAAGTTTGATTGATATTGGAAAGCGGCCTTAATTGTGGTCACTCCTAGGTTGCCTTAGTCGTAGCTGCTCTATTTGTAACTTTAAAGGTGGTAGTTTAGTCTCATATAGACTAGAGATGACTTATGTTATATATGTATATTATATGTATATAATATGTTCCTTTGTTGTGCTTGACACACAAAGATTCCATCATATAACTATCTATCATTTATTTCTATATAGTATCTAGAGCCTAGTTTAATCCTTGCCCACCTGGTGGACCGACACATTGTGCTTCCTTTATCATCCTTTTTAGACCATTTCAGTGTTGTCATCAACTTTCTAACTAGTTACCTCACCATTAGAGTTTCTTGCCTAGGTGACCATTGTGCCATCGGACTCAACCATCGGAGCAACTACACACCCTTATGTGTGCCTAGAAATAGAGGTACTTATCTTTTTGTTGTCATTGGCAACTATGTGTAGCGGCATGTCCGGCTATTGTTCTAGCTGATCTTACAGGTGTTAGACTCACCTTAGTATCCTCTCCTTCGATTTTGTCTTGGTTTCTTGGTTAGGAGTTGTTTTACATATCTACATCAAGCTTTGGCTTATGAGGTAGGATTATGTTGATCTCCTCAACTAGACAAAGGCCTCCATTGACAAAAAAGATCACCCATGATAGTTGAAAATTGATGACCAAGTTTGTAGTGTACTTAAGTCAACTATTCATCATTTCCTGAAGCTGTCTTTCGTGCCCATGGCACATGTTTGGGTTTAGATCCGGTTGCTGCACACGAATGATGCTCAATGCCTCTATGGTGTCATTCCTTTGATAGTTTTGGACTTTTGACTCTTTTCCAGGACTTCCCGAAATGGTACGAGGAAAGTCAGGCCTTCAATTCCACTACTTATATTATGCACACAGGCACTTCATTTGCAGGTCTCACTCCCTCCACCTCTCTTAGCTCTTGGGTCCTTGATTCTGGCACCGATCATATATCTGGTAATAAGTTTATTTTCTCATCTCTTTCCACTTGTGGTTTTTACCCTCTATGACTATGGCTAATGGTTCCCGAGCTCCCTCAAATGGTGTTGATACTATCCATATTCTCTCCTTTCTCTCCATTGACAATCTCTTTGATGTCCTTGAGTCTATTTAATTTATTATCCCTTAATCGTCTCACCCATTGTCTTGTTTCTTTCTTTAGTATTTTGCTTTCTTACAAGACCAAAGTTGGGGACAGATGATTGGTACCAGATATCAGTCTCATGGCCTTATTAAACTTCTGCTCATGCTGGCTCAATGGTGGATTCCCTTTCTCTCTTCCATGTTCAATTGGGTCTTTCTAGCTTTCCGAGATTCAACACCATCTGTCTAAGTTGTTTACTCTCTTGTGTGAATCGTGTCAATTAGGAAAACATAGCAGTAGTTGTTATTAAGAGTATTTCTAAACGAGCTTTGTCTCCTTTTTGCATTAGTTCACTCAGATATTTGGGGAACGAGTTGTATTAGGTGTACTTTTGGATTTCAATATTTTGTAACTTCTATTGATATTCTTAATGTAATGATTGTTTTTAGTGGAAGATCATTTTAGGGGTGGGAAAAAGAGATATTTTAAGCGTATTTTGAAAAAAATATACAATTCTTAAAAAGATTAATGTCAATTGACTAATTTTCTTAATTCCTGTAAATTAGTTAATAGTTTTATTATAGGGATGAAGGGAGCATGATTTCATTAGCTTGAGAATGTTTTTTTTTTTGGTTAATAACTTCTATAACTGGACACAGTGCATTATGTTATGTGTTAAGGAGCAATGCAGAATGTTTACTTTTGACTATTGGATTTTGTAGGCGGTCTTCTTACTGCTAGGACTTTGGCTGTGTTTATAACTGTGACACTTTCAACATCTGTGGCAGCTCAGCAGGGCCCTATACCTATGGCTGGTCATCAAATTTGCATGCAAGTTTGGTTGTCTATTTCTTTGCTCACTGATGCTCTGGCACTTGCTGGTCAGGTTAGATAATTATATTGTATTGGACTATAAATTGCATTTTATTTGGATACACCAAAGTTATACCAGTTTTAATGATCAATAAATATCTCAAGGGCACTTCATCTCACCCGGTTTCAAAATTGCATGAAGTTAGAAGAATAAAATTTATAACACGAAATCCATTATAGTGAACATTTGAGGGCTTTCCCTTACCATATCAGGCAAATTGGGGGGCATTCAATTTTACATGATGAGCTTGATAATTTTCCATTTCCCAAGATACTGAAATGGTATTAACAAGAAATAAGAAATACAATACTGTACTATATCCTTCAACATTACCCAAAAAAGAAAGCAGTTGGCAAGGATTGGAAGAATTGACTCTATATATGCAGTTTCAAATGATACAGATGATATGATCTATTATTTGTAGAATTCATATTATTTGAATATGTTATCCAAACAAACTATGTCAAACTTATTAGGTCTTTGAATTTATTTGGCTGCAACTTACCTGTCATGTGAAAATGACATTTCTTTACAGGCACTTCTTGCTAGTAGTTACTCCCTGGGAAATTATAAACAAGCACGCCTTGTTATATACAGAGTGATACAGGTTGTCACCAGAAATTGCTTTCTTCTTTCTTTCATACCTTCTTTTAGTGATATTGGAACTTATACTGACCCAGAATTCTATTCTCCTACTCTGTTTTACATGTTAAACAGATTGGTTTAGGAGCAGGAATCAGTTTGTCTATGATCATGTTCTTTTGGTTTGGATCATTTTCTACTTTATTTAGCACAGATTCTGAAGTTTTAGATGTTGCTCGGTCAGGTATATGGGTAAGAAACCACAGTTTTGCTGAAAGTAACCTTTATTATCACTATGTAGGCTTTATATGCTACTCCCTATTAGCTGACTTGGATTGACTTTAAGAATCAGGCACTCAGCCTGACTGAAGTGGGTCTGACTGGCCAAGTCATGAGTGCCAACTCCAAATTGAAATCCTTATCTTTGAAAACATTATAGGGCATTTTCTAGCAAAGAAGTTCGTTTAGGAAAGTAGAAGAATGCATTTCATTTAGATGTCTGTGTGTATTGTGTTTTTTGTCTGATTGTTCTTGCTCTAGTGTGGATATTGTACCTCGAAAGCTAATGTTTTTGGACAGTATCTGAATTTTCGGGATTGATGGGTATTTAAGCCTTGACAACCTTTTAGTATAAGTAATAAATATTCATTATATGCCTCATTCCCCATTCTTTCTGTGGAAGCATGTATACACTAGTCATTTGGCATATCTGATATTTAGTTACACATGCAGTTTGTTGCTGGATCTCAACCAGTGAATGCTTTGGCATTTGTTATTGACGGGCTTTATTACGGGGTATCAGACTTTGGATACGCTGCTTACTCAATGGTATTTACCTAGTTCAATGATTGAAAGATTGTTATGCATTTCATGTGTTTGTTTACTATTAACTAATTTCCTTGTGTCCTATTTTTTTTTTTTTTTCTTCTTTTGGCTTTTGTTTTGGGTAGGTGCTGGTTGGATTAGTTTCTTCAACTTTCCTTCTGGTGGCTGCTCCAGTAGGGCTTCCTGGAGTCTGGACTGGATTGTTTATCTTCATGTCTTTGCGTGTTGTAGCTGGAGTTTGGAGGTGAAGTATTTATTTCATTTTGAAGGCGATAGTTGGGAAACTTCATATTGGTCAAATCCTAGCTCAAAGAGCAATGCCAAACATGTTGGATGAGTCTGACATCAAGTAGCATTTTTAAGTTTTGTTCTCTCCCAACTTGATTTATTTTATTCGGGAGGTGTAGGGTACTCTATGCATAACACGAGCAAAATTTTCTTAAGATTTTTATTGAGTTAATATTTTTCTCTTGTTAAGGCTGAGCAGCAAAAGTGGGCCTTGGGATACAATCTGGTATAAAGATGGAGCGGAAGAATGACTAACATGCATTCAAAAAATCTTGAGTACTCATAAGTTCCAACCATAATCAGGTTAAAAGGCCTTTCTCAGGATGATGATTTTGATTTTCGAAGAGCTCTAATATGCGGACACGAAATCCTTGCAATCAAAGAGAATCCAGCATGGCAGCAGGACTACGGTAAATTATTAAAATGTCGCAGCAGTGGCTGCATACCGATTGCGAAAATCTGGCTGATACATACAAGTAGATACTGAATGACCAACAGAACAGGGAAGGAAAAAGATGGTTAAATGACCAGCTTACTGCTTAGAAGGCGAGTCTTCTTGCCACTCGGGTTTTTGCTCAAAATTTGTATTTCTTAGCAGTCTTTGTATTAATTTTCAAACACGTTTCAAATGATAGTAAAGATAAATTGAATTTTGGAGATTTTCCTTAGCAGTAAATAACATTGTATTTAACAAGTTTGTGAGTAACGAGTGGTTAGTTTAGGTGGTAGATCTAATTCTTTTCTTAGTTAAGTTCAAGTTAGTAAAAATTAAACCTTGAAAGAACTAACCCCACCATTGTGTAGACCAAAAACTAGTGCTTGTAATAAAATAAAAATAGGCCTTTTGTACTAAAGTCATAAAGTATGCAATTTAAGATATCAAATATTAGTAATAACTTTATGGCTATAGGCAACCATAATGTATGTGGGAATTCAGTTTAAATACGATAGCGATGGCCTTTTGGCGTATATGAATGACGTAATCAAGATTTGGAGTGGGGTAGTCATCATTGTTCAACATTTTATAATTTATAACATGAAACAAAATTCTTACAACAAAGTCTCTATAGTGAATGAGAACGGAAACATAGCTTATTGAATCGCCAAGGTGGGGAAAAACATGCTATAAGTAGCCCACCAAAGCGAAAAACAAACACTGCAAGTCTTTAGGAATACTAAGATCCTATTTGTGGAAAGCATACATCAAGTAACTTCCGCTCTTCTAATAAGCCAAAATCATAATCAGGATTTAAGAAGCTATAATCATAGCCCACTTCCAAGTCTGCAAACTGCATATTATTCCAATGCTCAGGAAGGTAACCACCAAGTCTGTGTAGCTGTTGAGAAAGATCACACAACTTCCTGCTATGACCAGAACTAAATCCGGGTAGGGAATTTCTGCTTGTGTTGATGTTGTTCACAGCATCAATTTGGGACATGCTTTCAATTGGTCCAACAGTGCCACCACCAAACATATGAATTCCCTGCATTGAAGGATAATTGGAATCCCCTACCATGGGTGCCTGATTCTTGTAATGAATAGAATGTGCTTTCAGCTTGCATTCCAAACACTTAAGCTTAGTTCTCATCTCATCAAAATGTTCAGTTCTATAATGCTCATGTGGTGACTGATCATGACTAATCTTTAAGCACTTGCTGTGACATAGCCCCAGGATTTCAGAAATTACTTCCTCGGTATGTTTTCTTGCTATAGATGCCTCAGTTTGGGTGTTATTAAAGTGCTCAGAATGTGGTCTTGAATTGATATCTGGCAGCATGTTATGCATATATCCAAGGCAATTGTTGCTGCAGCTTAACTCGCATGATTTCAAAGTTTCAACTGATTCTCCTCTTCTTTCTTCACTCTTCTCCACAATATCATGTTCAGCAGCATCAGAAGAGCTGCAGTAGTTGGCTTCTGTATTCATGGTTATGTTCACAGGCTCGTTTTGCAAGAGATTATTACCCTCTTCAACTATGCCAGAATTTTTCAAAACCCTCTCCAATTCTCTGTCTATTCCTTCACTTTCTTCAGGTATCTCAGACTTAATATTCTTCAAAGTTATTTGACATTGTTCAAAGCCAGTTGTCCTTTCCTTCAACTCCTCTATTGAGGTATCAGCTACACAACCTCCCGAAACAACCAGTTTCTCTTCTGTTACCTCAGAAAACCTTGGTTTCTCTTCATGAGGCTGATGAAGGTTCCTTTCCATCTCAGCTTTCGCAACATCACCGTCATTCTCTGAAGAACCACTTGGTGATTTTCTATCACTTCCACTAGATGATGATCCATTAGAGTCTACTGGCTCCACAGAAGGCTCGGGAAAATTCAAACGGGCAGAGGGGCCGTACATGGCCTTCGCAGCTTCATCATAAGCAAGAGCAGCTTCAAGTGCTGTGGAGAAAGTACCAAGCCAAAGCCTATTTGCTTTCTCTCCCACAAGCTTGCCATTGATTGGCTCGCGAATCTCAGCAACCCATTTCCCCCAAATTCTCTGCCTCACACCTCTGAACTTGCAATCGGAGTTCTGAGGCCCTCCCTTACCTCTCATGCACCCTTTTCTCGACCCTTTTGCAGGAACTTTGTGAATCACTTCCGCCCCATTTTCCCTTGAGCCAAGTTGCTGCTGCCTGTTATACTCCTTCCACTTTTCAAGAGTGTTCTCCACAGAATCACTTCCACTACTGCGTCTCTTCCGTGATTTCCTCTCCCTGCACCCATTCCAACCAACAAATAAACAAAATTAACAATTTTGCACTCAACTTTCTTCAACAAACCGTCAGCTATGTTTACAAAACAAAGACATTCTCATATAGAAACAAACATAAAAAGAAGTATAACAAAGCTTATGTAGTAATCAGAAATTGATTGATTGATTAGAGTAATTAGCGTATGACATGATAGCGTAAAAGATTTCACGCTGTCGTCCTATCACATCGATATATATGATAAATTTATTGACTTCTTTTACAATTTTCTTAGAAATTATGGCATCAATTTTCTTAGAAGGTACACCAATTTTTTCTTAACTGGATCGATTACATAAAAAAGTTGCACCAAGAAAAAAGAAGGAAGAAATGAACAAACTAGAATAACAACCAGATAAAGTTTGGATGAAATGGAAGAGCAGCAAATTGAGATGAATGAAGAAGTTAGAAACTGACCCAGAAACGTTAGTGTTAGTCTTCATGCGCTTTTGCTATTGAAGAAGCATGTAGCATGCAATATGGTTTTGTTGTAGTAGTTGGTGTTGGGATATGAAATATTTAGTAGCAATGTGTGTTGCAGGGTTTTAGAGGGTTTTTGGATTTTCTTATGTTGTTGCGGCTGTTTGGTTTGGATTTTTGCGTCTTTTGTCACCACAATCGTCATGCTTGACTTGTTGTCTAAGAAAAAGCTGAAGAGTTCAATTTGCATTTGGAAGAGGTAAATGCAGATTGGTAGGTTTAGATAGACATGATGACGTGGCACTCTCTCACATGGTAATGGCGAGGCTGATGAGCATCTGGGGTTCTGACACGTGGCGGCAACTGTTTCATGGTGGCAACTCCGTAGAAGCTTTCTTCATTGCGAAGGGCTCTTCTTCTATTTGGTCTTGCTCCCTGAAAATCCTCACTTATCTATAACTCTCTATCTCTTTATTTTTTTAGTCTCGTTTTTCTTTTGTTATTATAATCATTTTTCAATTTTACTTTTTTTTTTCTAAAATACATTCATGTAAATCTTGATTATTGTATTATTTTTAGCTTGTGCACACCCTATGCTGAGTTATCATATTATTAATAAACTTTTTTGTTGATATCATTTTTTAATCATGCGTCAAAAGATATTTCTGATCCATATAACAGTATCACAGATAAGACTCATGTTACTTTCAAAAAAGAAAATATTTAGATTCGGATAGAAACTTGAGTAAAGAAAATATTATTTTAATATTAAATATTTTTAAGCTATAAAATCATGTACTTAATTTTATTTGAAACATTTGTTAAATATTTTAAAAATTTAAAAAATATTAATAAAATAAAGACACATTATTGTGGATGAATATGTATAAAGTTATTTATTATACTATTAACCACTAGTTAGATAAGTGTTTTTAATAGTTAATATTCTAAACACAAATGAATAATTATAATAATACATAATGGATTCTCATACACATAATTTCTTTTTTCAAAATTATCTTTTAAATATATATTTTTTTCTTCATGCAAGATGTACTATCTTTTCATTCAGTTTGTTCTTTCAATATGTCAAACATCAAATAAATAAAGAAATTAAAATATATTTTAAAAAAACGACTTTTATTTTTTATAAATTTCAGTTATAATATTGAATAGTAACTCATCTTTTTAAATTTTTAAAAAATGTAAGCACAATAATAGAAATACACTTTTTTTTTTTTTTTAATTTTTGCTAGCATAGATAATAGTTACATCAGGTGTTGAATTAGTATAAATCAAATTACACAATCTTATAAAATTTTAATCGCATATCTTTTATATAAAACATGTTCCCAAAATCAAAATCTACTGGAAATACGTATTGCTAAATGTCACGTACTATATCAACAAACTATTCACTTAAGCCTTAAATAACACTACTTTTGTTTTTTTTTTCTTCTTCTTCTCTCTACGATGGCAACGGCTACAGCGAACTTGGTGTTTGACTATTTAATTTTTATCTTTAAAGTAAAAAATTATTTTCATCCTCATTTTTATATTTAAGTGATATAAATTTTTTACTTTACTTCCATCTTCGCCGAAAATTATACTCACAGTTTTAAATATTAATTAAATAATTTTTTATAAAAAATAAAAATCACAACAAAAAATATGATAATATTAAATATTTAATATAAAAAAGATACAATATTCTTTTCTGTCAGTATCAAATATAAAAAAAAATTATAATTACATAAATATCAAATAAGAATATTAAATAAAAATTAAATAAAAATAAAATAATTATATAAAAGTGTAAGAAAATTAAATACATGACTTAAAAATAAGTTTAAGTTATATAATAAATTAAAAGTGTTTTAATAATCTAAGACGAGAGTAGGTATTCCCATAAGTAATGGATAAAAATAAGATCAGTAATAACTATATCCATATCCATATCCAATTAATGTAGGAATTTTTGGTTAAAGGTTTAAACAAAACGCATGAAAAAATGTTCACTTGTTATTCATACTTTTTTCTTTCTTAGTTTTAAGTCTACCTTGTATCATTTTTTTTTCACCTTCATAATTCTAATTATAATAAATTATATTCTAGAACTTCAAAGTGTTATTATTAATAATCTTTATAATGAAAGGATATAAATATTATTATATTAAAAATCATTGTGTCTTTATCACTATGTATGTCATTTTTTTATAAAACTTAATCTTTCTGTTAGTCTTTTACTTTTTAAGGAATTAATTCTCCTTATCATCAAAATATTATCTTTACAAGATATTCAATATGTAATGAAACTACCACGAATGAGATCGAACTAAACAAAGAGAAAAAAAGATAAATTCTTTAAAAGAGAATATAAAAAAAGAAAAAAATCAATTTGACTCTAAAGCAAGAGAAGTTATGTAATTTAGAAATGATGATCCTTAAAGATAAAACTGACGAGGTAAGTATTATTGAAGATTTACTCATTGTATTGAGAAAGTGAAAAATATTGTATGTTAAATATCTTGTTTTCCAACATGTTACACATAAACAAACTTTTTCATTAATTAACATCAAAGCTTTATTGTTGACATTTACCACAAAAATTCCTAAGTCAAATGAAAAAGTAATGAAAAGTGAACATTAGATACAAGTCATGACGAAAGAGATTAATACATTAAAAAAAAACTGTTACACCAAAAGGATTTAGATGACTTCAAAGGGTGTAATATTGTCATCTAAATCCTCTTGGTGTAACAAAAACTCAATATGGGAGATTATTAACAAACCAAGAGACAAAAGGGTTATAAAGTGCAAATAAATATTTATAGCAAAAAATAAGTTAGATAAGACAATAGACAAGTATAAAGTTAGATTAGTTAGAAAAGTATACAATCAAATTTATGAGATTAACTAAGGAAAGATTTTTTCTAGAAACATGTGGATATAATTCAATTTGTTCTTATTCTAACAACTCATTTTAGTCGAGACTTACAGAAGTTGAATATGAAAAATATGTTTTTTTATGGAATTTTGGAAAAATAAGTATACATAGAGATCTCTCAAAGATTTGAAACTCATACAAATATATTATCTAAGGTATACTATCTAAAACAGGTCTTATATGGTCTTAAGAAATCTCCAAAGAGCATGGGTTGAAAAATTTACAAAAGCAATTATTACAAGCTAAACCAAAAATGTCGCACATTATTCACAAACCATTCTTTTATAGGTAAACTTACTATATGTTGGCCTTTGTGATCATACGGTTATTGTATAAAATAATGAAACAAATAACTTGACTTTAAATGAAAAATTGGTAACCAAATTTTAAATGAAAGATTTAGAAAAATTCAAATATTTTCTTAAAATAGAAGTTACTTATTTCAAGAAGTGGATTTTCATCTCCCATATCCTTAAAGAAACAAGTTGGGATATAAAACATTAAGAGTTCCTATAAACAGAAATCATAAAATTAAAAATAAAGATAACTCTCATGTAAAAAAGACTCTATACAAAAATTAGTATGAAAATTTATTTATCAATCACACATGAAACTAGATATTACATTTACTGTTAGTGTGGTAAGGTTATTTAGAGAAAGATACATGCAAGTAGTTAACAGAATTCTTTAGTACTTAAAGTCAAATCCAAAAAAGAGACCATTGTTCAAGATGGAAAACACCTTGACCCTGAAGATTTATATTGATGTAGACTATGCAACTTTTGTTACTAACAAAAAAAAATCTATCTCTTGGTACTATATATTTCTTGGAGAAAGATTGATAACTTAAAGAAAAGAATAGGATAAACATCTTTGCTCTTTTGTAAAAGTGAAATTTTCAGTTATTGTATAAGGTATATGTTAAAGACTCTGAACGAAGTAATATTAAATAACTTAAAATAAAGGTTAATATCTTTATACAATTTTATTATAATAAGAAGAAGTGAATCACAAACATTATACATAATTTAGTACAATATAATAGGATGGTACATGTTAAAAATGACAAACACTTTATAAAAAGATAATATTGACAAAAAGTATTGTGATTAGAACTCTTATATTCTTACTACAAGACGTCAAATAGTGAACATTTTCACTAAGGATTCCTCAAATAAATTCAAAGAAGTTATAAGTAAATTGGGAGGTCGAATTAACTTACTAACATCAGCAGGTATTGTAAATTACAAATTATTAAGATAAAAATATCATCAATATTTTCATAATGATGAGAAAAAAAATATTTTTATAATCTTTCAATCATTTAATATATTTTAATTTTTATAATCTTTCAATTCATTTTAATATATTTTTATTTTTTTTTATTTTAAAGAGTTTGATTATTACAGATATTAAAAATATAATTGGTATGAAGTTTATCAATAATATATATATATATATATATATATATATATATATATATTATTTT
>Ga0209489_100961_pt1 | contig 57889 bp, 27 predicted proteins | sample SiratrowhiteBW_FD_187527 | JGI IMG/M metagenome (GOLD analysis project Ga0209489, IMG submission 187527) | Root nodule microbial communities of legume samples collected from California, USA - Siratro white BW (SPAdes) (version 2) | ecosystem: Host-associated > Plants > Roots > Nodule | place... | reverse complement strand
TCAGGTTAATGATAGTAATGAAATGATAGCTAGAGCCGAAACTTATTTAGGAGATCTAGCAAAAGCCTGTTGGGAATCATTTAAGCAAACCCATCCAGATATCATTAAAAATAATTTGGTCGAACCGAGACCAAATATTTATAATTTTGTGAGTCTAATACAAAGACTATTTACTGCCCAGTCAGTAAATGATGGAAACACAATTAGACAAAAAATTATTGTTTTGGCCAAATATCTCACACAAAAAATTATTTTCATATTAAAATTATTAATGTAATAGTGTTTCTGGAAAACAGATCTGACGAGGGTAATTTACTTTTATAGAAAATTTAAAATGTTTTAAAGGAAAAATTTTGAGTGAAAAATTTTAAAATAAATTAAAATTTTAGAATAAGAGATTTGAAAAGGATGATTGATTTTTATGGAAAATTTGAAATGCTCTAAGAAAAGAATTTGGATAAGAAATTTTAAAATAAATTAAAATTTTATGAAACTAATTGAATTATTTAAAATTTTATTGAAAAATTTAAAATTTAAAATGTTTTATATTCTAAAATTCATTTTATTCTCTTTGAATTTTTTTTCTCATTTTGATTTTTATTGGAGTGTAATATTTATTAAGATTTTAATTAGTTTTGATAAGAATTATTTTATATTTAAATTATTAGAATTATTTTCATGGTAAATCATTGTTATTTCTTACTCAACATTGATTAATGTTTTCTGGATCGATATCCAAAGGTAGGTTTTACATATGTGAAATAGATTTTTTTTATTGATATCTATTGTGATTATTGTTATCTATTCTGATTATTGTTTTGTTGTGATAATTTTTATATTATCTACACTAATACTATTTTTTTCGTAATTTTTTAGATTTATTTTTCTAATATTAATTAGGAAATTTTTAACTAACGTTAACTAGAATTTTTTATGCTAGAGATTGGAGAAAATTTTCAACTATCAAAAAATTGGAAAAAAATCTCAACAACCAATATCATGAAAATAAACTCATGTTAGTCTATATAATTGTGATTGATGTAAAAAAATAATAATTTTGTCCAACATATATTAAAAAAAATATCAATATTAATTGAAAAATTATTTGATGAAATTTGAATGAAAAATAATATCTGCAAGATCTAATTATTAACAATTGTTTTATATTTAAATAGTTTTCTTATTTGATAATAATTAAAATATTTTATTAAAAAAATTTAATAAATTTTATTTTTTATCTTAATAAAAAATTTGAAAATAAAAAATTTAAAATAAAATCAATTCAAATATATTTAAATGTCTAAAATTGTGAAATTTTAGATCACAAAGATAAAGTAAAGATATAAGTGATTTTATATTCAATATGCGAATTTTCGATTTAAGGTAACCTAATTATATTTTGCGTGTTTGGTACTTGAGTGTTTTATTTTAATTTACTCAATGAGTTGAGTAATAAGTTTATAAATTTTAAATTTACTTAAATCAATTATATAGTAAATATATATTAAAAGAATTTACTTTACAATAATATTACTGTACTAATAGTAATTTTATAGTTTATCATGGAAATATTATTTATGTATGTTATAGGTATGGTTGTTATCTTATGAAAATGAAGAAGTATTGAAAAATACTTATTTTGAAGTATTTTATTTGTTGAGAGGTGATGAATTTTTTCTTTTTCTTTATTCAACTCAATTGCTCAACCCAGAAAGAAAAAACAAAACTTAAATCAATTAAATTGAATTGATTGAAATACTACATACATTCTAAATCAAATCAAACCACTTATATACATACACATATGAGTGACTAATTGATCTTTTTACATCCTATTATTAACATACATATTAATACTTCAAATTTTTTCAGTTAATATTTCTCTCCTACTACATACAAATTGGATTAATCTTTACTAGCCTAGGTTTGATAGTTTGATAGTGACATATTTGTTTGTGAATTAGTTCTCTTAAGAACAAGTTAGGACTTTTCTAACCTAATTTATCTTTTAAATATTTTTTTAGAAGTTGGAATAGAGTAAAGAAGAGTTAATTATTTATTTAATTTTAATTGAGTTAGAACAGTTTGATGATATTTAAGAATACTAGAACTTAATATGTTGTTAATTGATGGATTTGGAGTATATATGATTCAATTATTTTGAGATTGAGATGTTATCGAAGTAAAGGAAATCAATTTTTAAAAGTAAGCCATTGAATAACGAGTCTTTACATTTGACGTTGAGGTTGAAATTTGAATTTGATGAAGTTAAAAATTTTTTAATCATTGAATAAATTAGTATACAATTTTTTTTCTTTTGGATTTAATTTTTAAGTAATCATTTGATGTTGGAGATAGTCTTTTAAGCTATAACCATCTTTCTTGCTCAAATTAATATAAAAGTGAAACAAATATCTTTTTTGAGAAAAATTGTTGCTTAATCTATAATATTTTGCTTAAACGATACTATTATGTATAATTGAAGAATTTATGTTTATATAATTATGAGAAATAGAGTGAATTATATTTACGATGTATTTTTATGTTGTATATAGAGATGTTGATGATATTGTAAACAAAATGTTGAAATATATAGTTGGATGTATATTGATATGTAATTATATGATATATAATGATTTAAAATCTTGTAGATAAGTGAGGTATTGTAATGCTTGATGGGTGTTGTGATAAGATATATTTGAGATGATATCATTGTCTTTTAATAGTTGATTATTAAGTACAAGACTCGTTAAAGAAAAAATAATGTCCTAACTTTAATAATAGTTTGATAAAATAAATTAAAAGTATCAATGATGGTTTGATAAAATAAAATTAAGACTATCAATGATAGTTTGATAAAATAAATTAAGATGATCAGATGCTGAAAAACATTCGAAATATATCATATTATTGATGTAAATTGAACAAACTCGGAATAAATGTTCATTCCACCCTAAAATAGGAGTTGCAGATATAGTCTAATATATTTTGATAAATCAAATATTAATAAATCAAATATTAAAATATTAAAAATGTGTTTCATATTAGTTTTCCAAAACTATAAAAAAAGTATTATTTAATTATTTCATGGATGTAGTTATAAAATATGTGTATTTTAAATATTGAATTTTATAATACTACCTCATTCATATATATGTTAAGAAAAATTATAAATAAGTTAATTAATTAAAAATTTACTATAACATTCTTCCATTAATATTCATCTCTTCATAAATGTTACTCTTCCACCTAATTATCTGTATAAAATAAAATAGTTTAATTTAACAACGTTCTCCCACTTAACTAATTTGTGATTAAAAATATAATAATTTAAATTGATGTGAGCGTTTGTTTCAAATAGTATTCTTTCACTAAATTAATTTGTAATTAATAATAAAATAATTTAAATTAATGGGGGCATTAATATTGAAGTGAAAGTGTAATTATTATAGTGAAATAAGTGACTGACAAGTTGATTTGAAAAACAGTTTAAAAAAAACTTAAAAAAAACATAAGTAAAATGGACAAAGTACACAGTATAAAAATAAATAAAAATTAAAACTAAATGAAATTATTAAAATATTTTTTCATAAATAAAATATTTTAAGACTTTAAAAACAATTAAAAATAAAATTAGAAATATCTTTGAAATATATTTTAGTAGTGAAAAGTTAAAATTTATATGAAAAATATTATATAAACATGTCTTATTTTATCTAAAATTAAGTTTTGAAGTGCTAATAGGTAACAAAAAATATATAAAAATTTACTCTTTCAATACAATATCCGCAAAACTTGTGGCAATCTCACATTCTGTGCTCATGAACAACAAATCATTTACCTAGACAAAGTATGAAATCTATAGGATGTGTCTACATGCTGAGCCTAAGTGTTATAAAATAATACAACCTATAAAATATTTAACAAATTTAGCACATTAAATCTAACATCTAGTACGTTATAATTTGAAGGGTCAACGTGAATTTTAAAATCATAGTCAAAATAATATGAATATTTTTTAAATATTTAGAGTCAAAATAATATAAATATTTTTTTAAATATTTTAATATAAATCGATTCATTCATTAACAACTAACAAAGATATCATATTAACTATATCTTATGAAAATAAAAAAATAAACATAAATGAACGAATAATAATAATAAAGGATGTGAGAATAAAAAATATATCTATTTTTTTATTCCCTTGATGAAATAAAATATTTTATATATATATATATATATATATATATATAGTACATGGAATAACAATATTATAATAGAATAATTCCCTTAACATAACATAATTGTTAATAATCCTTACATAATAATTATTAGTTAATATTAGTTAATATACTTTACCGTAATTAATATACTTTAACAGAATTGCTGATGATTCTAACATAATAATTATTTATAAATAATGACACTTTTAAAGTCAATGAATTCTTGTTGCAGATAAACTACAAGAGCTTTGACAACATAACAAAAATATCATATTAACTACATGTTATGAAAATAAAGAAATGAACAGACATGAATGAAAAAGAACAAAGGAGAGGAGAGAAAAAATATATGGTTTATTCCTTGATAAAAGAAAATACTCTATGTAGTACATGCAATAACAACATCATAATAGAATAGTTATTCTAACATAATTACTAATAACCCTCACATAATAATGATTTATTATGCGTTACTATATTATAACAAAATCGCTAATTATTATCATATAATAATAATAATCATTTATAAAGAGCCTCTACTAGGATTAGCTTTGAGATAAGGAATAATACTAAGTGTGACTTGGTAATGAGTCATTGTAGGAGTTGATAAAAAAATTGTGAGAGATTATTGACAGCAAAACAAATGTCAGGCCTAGTGATGGTCAGGTAGATGTGTTGTCTAATGAGCCGTCGATACAAGGAAATATGTCTTTAAGAAGAAGACTCTTTTCGGAATGAGGCTTTATTTGAGGATCCATAGGAGTGTTAGAAGGTTTGCGTCCTATCAACACTAAGTCACAAGTTGCTGACATATGTACAAAAGCTCTCATACCCAAGTTGTTGTTCTTAAATCTCCTATCCAAGATGGGTTTAATGCATCTCTATGCTTCATCTTAAGGGAGGGTAATAAATGATAAATAAGTATTATGTGATTATGTGAGAATCATTAGCCATATTCTGTTAGAGTATATTAACGATAATAAATAATTATTATGTGATGTTTATTAGCAATTATGTTAGAGTAATCTGTAATGATGTTGTTATTCATAGAGTATTTTCTTTCATGAAGCTAATAAGTAAAGAGATATATTTCACTCTCATTCATAAAGTATATTTCATTTGTTCTTTTCGTTCGTTTCTATTTATTTTTTTATTTTCATAACATGGGATTAATATGATATCTTTCACTCATCCAAATATAATATCTCACCCATAAAACAAAAAATATGTTTTGCATTTGTCTTTCTTGGTGTTTATAATCGATATAATCAAATTAGAGACTAACAAAACTAGATATTGGACACAATGAGTACTATTTGTAGTGTCTTTTACCGTCCAATGTTAGAATAATATGTTAAGTTTTAAAGGGACTTAATTAATCAACTATGAACAATTCTTGCAAAGAGGAGATGATTGATTTGAAAGCATACCAATTTGTGATATGTAGTAAATGGATGAAAGTTTGAATCCATAAACACTTGTTATATAATTATTAAGTGGTGTTGAGTTTGTAAACATTGTACCCCTATACATTCCTCACCACAAAGAGTTAAATTAGTCTTTACTTTAAATAATGTAAGCTTGTTATAAATGAAGGCAAGAAACTTTCTCCAAACTCCTTTAGTATCTTTTTAGGATTGAATAAAATTTATTAAAAATTACTTAGTGAATCTCACTTCTTATTTAAGTTGTCTTTCTCGTAATTTAGAAACTAGACCCACTAATATGAGTTCACTAAACCGTAAAGTTAAATATTAGAAATATAGTGTTAATATCACTCCTCTTCCTATATTCAATAACACAAATGAAAAAAAAAAAAAAAAAAAAAAACCCTCAAATGCTTGATATAGTTCCTTTATGATTAACCGTTTAAATTTATTTTTTGATGAAGTCATAATTAATTATTTAAGAGGACATCTACCAGCATTGGGTAAAGCAATAACTATTTTATTGTTTAAATAAAGTTTTAAATTATAAATTTTAATAACTATTTTATTGTTTAAATAAAGTTCTAAATTTAAATTGTAATTCTCCACTATTCCAAAGATAAAATAATTGCAAATGAATCATATAAAAATTAATGTTTATATAGCTTTATTTCTTTAATTTAGTTGTAATAAAAGATTTTGTGTGATTTTGTAATCTAAAGAAAATATAATAATATAAGTAGAAACTTTTAGTACTCCACCAGGAAAAGAAAAAAAAGAAAAACGTGTGAATGTTTTTCTCTGCCCTTCTGATATGGGCATGGAACAAGATAACATGGCAGAAAATCTGGCATGTTGGCTTAGACTGTACCTTGTTGTCAAAACTATGGGCAGTACCATTTGGTGAGTTAATAGTGTTGACCTTACATATTAATGCCTCGGTTCAAGGAAGGCCTAATAAATGGTTAGATTAGGACCCAAAATGAAAGTGGACAATTTGTTGGTGTAAATGCCTAGTGACTTATAAACATTTTTTTGTAAAGTATGCATTTATTCCAACTTTTGATCACTGTATACATGAAAGAGAATGAGCTTAAATGGCATGTTGATCTTAATCTTTTAAAATATATATAGAATTAAATTTCAGGTTTTTAATTTCATCGAAGTTATTCAAGATTTGAAGAATTATTTTAGAATATAGTTTGGTTTTGATGAAATATTTTGTTTTATGTATATATGAGTATAAATCATGTAATAGTTTAAGGGTCATTGATAAGACTAGTTGATAAGTTTTTAGTTTATAAGTTTTGAGTTAATAAATTAATTTATTAGATTAGAAGTGTTTAATCAATTATGTTTATTCTACAATAAAAAACAGAAAATAATTTACGGTTAAAAATTGTCGGTAACGTTACAAATCTGTCAGTAACAATAGATTACCGATAGATTTTCGACGGACACGAAGTCGTTAGTTATTGAATTTTACGCTTCACCATCAAATGGATGACATAATTGACCTTCTCTTCTTTTTTTATGGTGTCATGTCATGTGTGGCGCAGTTTTCATAGAAGCAAAGTGTCTTTGTAATCTTTAAATCAAAGGGAAATAGAACATTGACTTAACTGAAATTAGTTTTTTCTTTCTTCCCGCTGCATTAATTGGATGGTATCTTAATTTGTGACAAAACTTACATTGAAGCAATAACGCATCTTTCTTTCTAGTATCATTATCATAGAACAACATATACCCATTCACACAACAATCATGTTTTATGGTAGTAAATCTACGTACAGGCCTAAACAATAATCTAACTACTACATGCTTAAGGTTTGTTGGAATATGGGCCCACAAAATATCATCTTAAGAAAAAGTTCTCATTCAAAACATTTTTTTTAAATTTCTTTGAAGTAAACAATAGAGTAGTTATGAAATGTAAAATAAATGTTCATTAATTCAGTTGCTACAATGCTTGTGTAGTTTGTGTGTGGTCTTTACTGCTTTTTGTGCTATTCTTCTTCTTCTCCTTCTCGGATTCCACCTTCCGAGTTGACTCACCTCGCCATGGAGGAACAACACAATAACCAACCTAAACCCAACAACATCTACGCTTTCGAAGGCGACCCTTTCCTCTTGAATTACTCATCTTTGGATCTCCGAATTGCTTCGGAGTTTCTCGCAACGTGGCTCCCCTTCCTCTCCCTAGATCTCTGCACGCATTGCACTCAATCTCTCTCTGATCATGTTCAATCGATCGACCCAGGTAGCGTGACCCTCACTTTTCTCCCAAATTCTCGTTTTTTTTTTTCATCTGGGTTTTAACTATTTTTTCTTACGCTTTCTAAATTCTTTAGTTTTAGGTTTAGTGTCCCAAAACGACAACCCCAATGACCAAAACGATGATGAAGATAACTGCGACACGTATTGGCTGGGAAGTTGGAAAGACGGTACGGTTGTGACTGAGATGCCGACTTTGCCTAGAGAGCAGAGGGAGTATGTTAGGTTCATGAATGTGAGGCGCAAGAAGGACTTTATTTGCTTTGAGAGGGTTAATGGGAAGCTTGTTAACATTCTTGAAGGGCTTGAACTCCATACAGGGATTTTCAGTGTTGCCGAATAGTAAAGAATAGTTAATTATGTTGCTATATTGCAGGAGATGGGAAAAAGGGAGAATTGAAAGGTTTGTGATCTAAATTCTCGACTTTTTTTCATCTATTTATGGTTTTGTTTATGTTTGTATGTCATTTGTGATCTTGTTATGTGATTTTTTTTCATTGTATTATAGTTGTTTAGTGTAAAAAGAATAGAAGGGTAATTTTTATGCCATTCTCCATATTCATCGATCATTGTCGCACCACTTTCAGTTATTTTTGGCAAATCCTTCACACTTCTCCAAACTTGCGTAGGTGTTGGCCTAGGAGGTGGACCATCGGTTTCCACTTTGCCTTTTCGAAAGGCTTTAACGTTTTTTCGAAATGGATGATCTATAGGTAAAAACCTTCGATGTGAGTCAAACCAACAAGTTTTGCGACCGTAATTTAATGTGAATGACTTATGATGTTCCATGTAATGGGGACAAGCTAATCTACCAAGAGTTCTCCAACCAGACAACATCCCATAAGCAGAAAATTCATTAATGGTCCACATCAGAATGACCCCAATAATAAAGTTTTGTCTCTTTGAAATATCATATGTCAAAACACCAGACCATAATTTCTTCAAATCATCAATTAAGGGCTATAAGAAAACATCAATACAGGCCTTCGAATTTGATGGACCTGGTATTAAACAGGTTAAAAACATATATGATTTAGACATACACAATTTAGGTGGAAGATTGTATGGAGTAACAATGACAGGCCAACAAGAATACGGTGATGATGATGCCTGAATGTAAGGGTTGAATCCATCCGAGCATAGGCCAAGTCGAATATTACGTGAATCAGCAACATAAGTAGGATGTTTTCTATCAAAGTGCTTCCACGCTTCACCATCAGATGGATGACATAACCGACCTTCCCTTCTCTTTTCATGGTGCCATGTTCATATGTGGCGCAGTTTGCATAGAAGCAAAGAGTCTTTATAATCTTGGAATCAAATGCAAATAGAACATTGACTTAACTAGAATTGTTTTTTTCTTTCTTCTCGCTGCATTAATTGGATGGTATCTTGGTTTGTGAAAAAACTTACATTGAAGCAATGACGCATCTTTCTTTCCAGTATCATTATCATAGAACAATATACACCCATTAACACAACAATCAATCTGCTTAACTATCAATCCTAACTTTGATACCAACCTTTTAGCATCATAATAACTAGTTGGCAATTATGTTTTTGCAGGACTTATGTCCAACAACAGTTTTGTGAAATTCTGTAAGCATTGGTCAGGAACGTTCCAATTCGACTTATAAGAAAGAAGCCTAACACACACTAATATTTTGGATTCCAATGACCCTTCAAATAATGGGTTATTTGCCTCTGCCAATAAATTATAACATTGTTGAGTGTCTTCATTTAGAGGCTCTTCTATGTTACTTGACTGTGTTCCTTGAAGTGCTTCATGTTGCCAGAGAGCACTATTCATCATCTTTTCCATTGCCTTAAATTGATCCATTTCAGTCGCATATACAGATGAACTTGGGCCAGAAACACAATTATCACCAACATTGAAATTAAAATCCCCCATATCTTCACCATGATCAGTCCAAATCCAATAGTTAGGTTTGAACCCCTTTTTGTATAGGTGAACTTTGACGATTTCATCCTTCGAAATCCTTGTATCGTCACATTTAAAGCATGGATATCTAATCCCTCCATCAAGTTCATAATATTTATATTGTCTTGCTTTCTGGATGAACTCTTCAACCCCTGTTACAAACGATTCCTTCAAACCTCTTCGCCCACTATAACATCTATCATACATCCATATGTGGTCCAATGGAATTCGATCCATCTTCTATAATAGATCATAATATATGACGATTAAACATAACATTAAAATGTTGTATATAACAACTCTTATGCTACTATAGCAGAGTTAACACTCGAAACCAAATCAAATTGAATCCAAACAAACCCTAAATCAACACAGCCCAACCAACCAATCAACCCTCGAAACTAAAACTTTAACCGTTCACTCTATTCATCGAAATGGAGAGAAACAAAACAATAAATATACTCATAATCTATCACAAGTTGATAAGAAGAAATCAAAAATTGGGAAAAATTTAACCCTAAACCCTAAAAATCAGGCTACAAATTTCGATTCCTAAATACACTCATACCTTGTTCGTAGTCTACTGACAGTGCTCCTTAAAGTAGATGAAGAAGATGGATGATGCGCCTAACACGCTGCCTGAACCGTCTCCTGACGCAATGCAGCTCTGTCATAGACGAAGCCTTCCTGCCTTTTGAAACTCAAAAATCTCTCAATCCCTCCAATTCGACTAATCGCCACTCAGAACCCTCACTGAAAGTGCCGCTCTATCATTCAAAAACGCTCGTCAACTGGAAACCTAAAGCCCAATTATTTTATATATACGAAACCAATTATCGACAGACAATACTGATAGATACTTAAAAAATAATATACCGACGGCTATACCGACGGATCCTAAAAAATAATTTACCAACGGGATTTACTGACAGATTAAGACCTTCGAGAAATAATATTTTTTTTTCTTTTCTCGCTTGATTTTGGACAAAATTACCGACAAAATCTACTAACAAAATCTAAAACCATAAATTACCGACGATTATACCGACAAATTTACCGACAGATCTTAAAAATAATTTATCGACAAAATTTACTAATGAATTTCTATCGATAAATGAAATTATTGTTACCGATTGCGTTTCTGTCTAGAGTTTCATCAGTAATTATAATATTACCAAAAGATTGTGATCTGTCGGTAGACGCTATTTTCCTTGTAGTGTTCATTATAGTACTCTAGGTCATAAACAATTATCGTAATTGACTATCATGAGATTATTGATTATTTAGAATTGAATTCGTTTGTTTTGGTGATAATCGAATATGTATTAAAATAATCGATTAGATTGTTTACATTAAATTTTCAAATTCAATTAGGAACAAAATAATTTATTATCAATCTATAGCTTGTATGCAAATTCGAAGTTAATAAGTGAAAAATAATTGCAATCATTTTTCTACCTATTAAGAACACTTTGTGAGAAAAAAAATCATTTTTTTTAACTCTTTTAAAGGAGTTTTTATTTGAGGAGTTTTGGCCAAATTCTTACACTTTGTAGTATTTTCATAGGTTTTAAAAAAGTTGTCTTGATTGATTATATGGCATGTGAATTGTGTTGTATTATAAATTTCAAGATCATGAAATAATCTCCCTAATATGTGGTAATAGAAAATAAATTTAGATTTCGATACAATTGAAATAGCAAAATTCTTCTTTATTACATTCTTTTATATTTTAATTCTTTGTGTTCTAATATTTTTATGTAAGTGTTGTAATTAAAATTGTTGAGATTGTATTAATCAATATCGAAGAAAACAATAATTCACTGCAGTGTATATTTTTTTTTTACATTTTATATAAAAATTTATGTTAAGTTAAAGAGTGAAAAAAAAATGAATGAATTTGTAATGACCTGATTATTGAGACCCAAGCAATATACTCCTATCTAGAACTATTAGAGTATTTTTTTAGTGAATAAAATTTTAATGATAAAAAATATAAAGATATACTAAGTACTATTGTATACTATAATGTTTATATTCTTTTAATGTGTTCTATGATATAGTACCTTTAGATCTTTTAAAGATCATTAATATCAAAAAAGACAATTAATAGTTATTTGCACTATAAACTGTAATTATAAATGTTTTCTTTTACATTAAGAAAATATAAAGAGTAAAGTTTGTATTTGAGCACATATTATTGTTTGACATATAAGAAAACTAACTATTTCAACACAGTTTCAAAATGTTCATATTTGAAAGAGAATGATTTGATGCGAACATTAAGTCTTTTGGAATATTTTGAGTGAAAATTTTCTTGTTTACATTCGTTATACTATTTCTTTATTTATATATCATCTAAAAGAAAGTGTAATATTTCATTCTTAGAGTTAGACACAAATTTGAGATCTATCAAACTATATCAATACAAAAGATTTGTTTAAATTATCAAGCATAAAATAAATTTAATAGTTGAAAATTACACCAATAATTATTACATCTTTTGAGTACTGATGTCTCTTTATCCTTGATTAGATAGTATAAATCTTTATTAACACTCCCAGCTTGATATCTTAACCTATATGATATATGAATTATCACTTAAATTCGAATATCTTGTTGGATTCCTTAACTTAATATTTATAATATATTTCATCAACTTATTAATCTTTCTAATAACTACTAGCTTCCCACATCATTCTATAAATAATTTATTGAAATCCAGCATATTTAGTCATAGTTACATTTGAGCACACTAAGTAAATGAAATTGTATAAATCATTAAAACTATTTTAATACACCATTCGTTACAAAACCAATTAAAATAATAAAAAATTAAATTTTTATTTGCTAAAGAATATATCTTAAGTTTGGAGCGAGAATTGATATTGACTTGTTCTCGGTTATGTGATTTATTACTCTAGTAAGACTTGTCATTAAAAGAGATAATTACTAGAACAATGATGATTAACTATCACTTGAATGATACATTAGAAATTTTTTATAAAAGATTTAAAATTAAACATTTTATTTCAAAACTCCGCATAAAATTTTTACTCCAAATCAAACTTATGTCTAAGTAGTACCGAGGTGTCAAATTTATTCAAACTATCAAAATTCAATTCAAAACTAATTTTCATTTCCTCAAAATCATAAACTTAACTAGAATTGATTTTCTAAATATTTATTATCATCACATACATTCAATCTAAATCATAAAACAAAACCTTTAATTTTATCAGCTTAACACATCTAAATTCACTAAGACAAGTTATAATAAAATAATTTAACTAATTATCATTTAGGTTTACAATCCAAACAATTTTTCAAAATAACTACATCATCAACAATTTAGTTCCAAATCTAAATCATAAAATAAAACTTTTAATTTTATCAGCTAAACATATCTAGATTCACTAAAACAAGTTATAATAAAATAATTTAACTAATTATCATTTAAGTTTACAATCCAAACAATTTTTCAAGATAACTACATCATCAACAATTTAGTTCCAAAATATACATAGTCTCCTTAAACTAATAATCAAATTCAAAATCTTAGTTAACTTTCCTTACTTCAAATCCTTTTTTGTCCAAAATATCTAAATCTAGAAAAAATAAATAAATTGGAAATATTCAGATGTTCTTAAATTGGTATAAGAAAAATCAAATTTAACAATAAAACATAACACTATATATTCAAACTTCCTTTTATAAAATTATTATACCCGTATCAACTCATACCACATGCATGAAAGCAAAGATAATAAAAATTTCAAAAGAAAAACAAAACAACTTGTCCTATTTAAATTCCTTTTTAGTCAAATTAGACTTTTTCTTAGTTATATCTAGCTTATGAGTTCCGAAGAGTAAAATAAAAGAAAATGTTCAAATTTTCTAGATATAAGATAGATAAAAGTTGAAGAGAAGTTACATAATTTATGTTTTTAAAAGAATTATAATTATAAATAAACAAAAAATATATAATTATTTAATTTTCTATTTATAATATAACTTAAAACACGATTATCATTTTACATCAACTTCAAACCGTCTATTTTAATGCTCATAGAAAAATATTCTTGCATAATTTAACTTATATTAATACTTAAAATATTTATTCATTTATTTTTCTAATTTAAATCATCATTTTTCATAATTGATCTTATATGAATACCTAAAATATTTCTTTATCTATTTTTCTAATTTAAATATTATTTCTTTTGAAAAATGTTCATTATGTAAACATCAATATAAGTAACATCAAGCCATTTGATTCTATCCTTCGAACTTAACATTTGTGCTAGAAGTATTCCAACACGTTACACCAAACATTGGCTTCCTTGGTTGAGGAAATATCACTTTCCACCAATCAAGGGTTTTCACTTGGGTCAATCCTATCCCCGTAACGGAGTTTGCCTATCCTAAATGGATCGCGTATTAATTTGAATTTTCAAGTTAATAAATATTTTTATTCAACTATAATGGTTTAATTATTATGTGTACATATTAATAGTTATATATTTCAGAACATTGACGATAACAATAATTAATTAAAACATCTCTTCCACATGAACTGACAAAAATTGAATTTATATTTTTTTTCTAAAAATAAATATTATTTAAAACAAAAGCAATATAAACATATTTATTTCAATAGATTAAAAATGATTTTAACTAAATAAATTGTTTTCACTAAATTGTATTTTACTTTTTCAAACTTTATCATCAAAATGTTTAGACCTCTTCAGTCAGGTTAAGAAACAAGTTGAATTCTCCCAAACATTGTTTAATAAAAACATTTTTTTTTTGTCAGCGAAAAAAGCGTGTAATAAATTCTCCCAAACACGGTTAATAAAAACATAAAAATAAGATGTGTAGAATTAATGGAAAAGAGTACAATGATATAGTTTGACCAGTATTTCCACAAGGATTTTCAATTTAGAAAAATAAAAGGAAAAATAAATTGACTTTTCATAACATTAGAAATATGTTATTCCGATGCAAACTTTAAGAAGAATTAAAATTCTAAAAAAAAGAATAGTTTGATTGCTTTAAATGGTAAAATTTTGAAAAATAATTTAAAGTTTTTATAATTTCTTTTTCTAACCTTCTTGTATCTTCTTTTTTCCTTCTTCATTTCTTTTCTATTTTCTTTCTAATCGTTTGTTTTTTTTTTATTTCACCACTCTTTACTCTCTTCCACATTTCTTTCATCTCTCTTTCATTATTTTTCGCCCATGTCTCCCTGTGTTTCCACCCTCTTCCTTCAATCTTTATTCTCTCTCTTAATATTCACGTGAAAATCATCAATATTTTTAGTTTTTAAGTATTAATTGTTAATGATTAATCAGTGTAATTTACTGATTAATTACTGTTTAAGAATGGAAGGAAAATATTGGATGATTAGGTAGAATCTAGGATCCTTTTGGTGTCTGGTGATAGGTCACTCATTCCCTCACAATCACAAATCGTAATCCTATCCAAGAGGAATGGTGCCTTAAGAAAATGCAGGAGCATATATATTATTCATCCAACAACAATAACACTCACTTATTCTATGGCTTACAAATATCCAAGGCATCAAATCTTTTATACTAAAATACATAACATGGAATATTTATATATTTGTGTAGTTAAATTCGCATGACGTAATTTTGGGGTCAATGAGTTATGGAGGCATATGCCATGCCTTCATTCTTCGGTTGTCTCAACATGTCTTTTTTGAATTCATTACATAAGTCAATATGATAGTAGCACTTATTTAGATATATAAACTTTCGTAAGCATTTATAAAAAAAATAAAAATTAAGAAGTTCATCTCACATGTTGAAATTAATTTATACATACCAACTCTTTTATTTAACTTTTTTTTAAATTTGATTTTAACTTGTAAATAAATTAATTTTAACGTGTCTGTAAATTAATTAACATATAAGAAAAGCTAATTATTTTATTATTTTTGATAAATACTTGTTGTAAGACTAAATTTTTTAGAGATAAATTTTAAATAGTTAATGAAGAAAACGTCTATAAATAAGTTATAAATGTTTATTTTTATTTTATTATAATTTTTTATAAAGTTAATTTTTTTCTAAACTCTTTCTAGATTTATGAAGTTTGAAGTTATTTGTTTATTGTTGATCAAAAGTAAGTGTTTCTTTTCTCACTAGTATCCAATTTTCTTTCTTCTTCTGGAGACTTCAATTAAATGGACACAAATCAATACAACATTGCTAACTTTAAGCTTGATATGAGAGTGTATAATAGAAGTTTTGCTAATAGCCACACTATTCTTAAGTAAAAAGGGTTAATTTTAGTATTTATTTTAGTTAGGTAGTGTAATAGTGATATGACATGATCGTATAGATATGTATATAGGAGCATCAAAATATATATGTATATGTATGGTTGTTGAATGTTCAAATTATGATTTGAAAAGTAAAAAGATAATGTAATCATATTGGGCATTTGAAAGTGGTATTTTGAAGTGATTTTAAGCATACTATATATGTTTGAATTGGTTTGTTGTACGTTTCGTTTGTGAAACCTATGTTTTTAAGTTGTTATTACTCAAGTGGTGTACTACTATTCAAGCATTGCACTTGCTCAAGTAGTGTACTGCTCACTGCTTAAGCGACACCCAACTAGTAAGTTATATTGTATGCATCACTTAATATCACTCAAGCATCAACATGACCACTCAATCAACAAAGCATATAATTAAAGATATGAATTTTAGCTTTGAGTAAGCGAGAGGTCGAGGTCATTTTCTTTCTCCGGGGTGAGCAACACTTAAGCGATAAGACTTCACTTAAGCATTAAGGGGTGGTTGTGATGCCCTTTTGTTGTGACCATTTTACAGATGTGTGGTAGGTTTATCAATCAGACTATTAATCTAACATGGGAAGTTAAGGATAACATTTCTAATTTGATTATGATAGGTTAAATCTTAATCTCTATTGGGACATAATTAATACGAGTTTTTCGAAAGATCCTAAGTGTGATAAGCTATAGTATTTTATTGAGATGCATTTGATGATTCATGTATTCTTAGATATAACTGACTAAGTAGTAATTGTTGTATTTGCTCTAGTATGAGTGTGATGTGACTAGCATATGTATGTGTTCTATTACACACACATACATATATAATATTATATTTTATGATCATTTAAAAAAAACTAATATATATATACACACATTTGGTAACTTAAAGTTCCAATAATTTGTATATTATGTATACAAATATAGTAATGGATGTATGTTTTATAGTTATATACATATAGATTTGACTTACAACTTTTGAATGGGGTGTTACAATAATAGTATTAGAGAAATTTTACACTTTGATAAGTTTAAGGATAATGATATTGTCCTGTTTTCACATGTTAAAAGTGATAACAGAAATGGTAAATAGTCAGTTCAGTATAATAAGTACTGACATATTTCTTTTCAATACAATAAGAAAAAACAAGAACAATTTTACCACAAAAAACTTTTATTTTGATAGTTTTATTTGAACTCTGTTGAGATAATTTAATAAACATTTGTTCTTTAATAATTGTTGGGATTGTCATACCCTTATATGAAGATATAGATTATTGATAGCAGACACGTGACAATGACCACCAAATACTACGTATAAGAACCTAGGCCTCTAGCCATTTTACTAGGAAGCCCAATTAGAAGTCTATAAATAAGAAGAAAGTTCCAATACACAAGGTACCATTACTCTGATCATTAAATATCCTATAATACTCAAACCAATACACAAGGTACTATTACTCTGATAATTAAATATTCTATAATACTCAGACCGATAACTAACTTGAGTGGGTTTGAGTGTTTGCAAGAACTCCTCCCTCAACCGAGAACTAATTGAATAAACCAAGTACGAAGGCGACCATTAAATCTAAAATTGAACCACGAAACATACTATCAAAAATCAATCTGATTAAGCAATATTAACTGAGTATACTATAACAGAAATTATATGTAATTTCAACATCGATTTTATATTTGATGTAGAACTTTACCCTCTACCCTTTATGGCATTTTTAAAATCTATGTAGAAAACCGTTTTTATAATAAGATTATTACATGAATGATACCATATTGAAAAAATGCCTAATCTCAAAACTTATGCTAACAAATCATACATCTCAATTTTTTTTATTGCAAAAGTTCTCATCCTATTACAATATTCACATTTATTCTATTACTTTTTTATATGAAAGGTTGTAAACTTTACTAGCTTTAAAAATCTGATATATTGTACAATGAAATTTCTAAAATATAATAATCACCAATTCTATAAACCTCTTTACTAGTTAAAATTTTGGAATAAAGAAAGAACATATATATTAAAAAATCCACGAAATATGATTAACAAAGTTTTCTTAAACTAATTCATGTTTCAGAGTACATCACTCCAAAACAAGTTCAAGTTTAATAAAAATATACAAACATATATCTAGTCATTTTTTACTCATTCAAAATATGTTTATAATAATAATTATATATATATATATATATATATATATATATATATATATATATATATATATATATATATATATATATTTTATGATTGTTTGTTTTTGAAAGAGTAATATCAAGTTCAGAATGATAAACTAACATGATTTTATTTTGTATAAATCTTATCTAACAAACTTCTATGATAGAGTAATTTCTTATAAATGTATTCACCAAAGTAAAACTACTTTGGTTAACTACTCAAAAAACATTTTCAAATATTTTATCCAATACAAAATTAATTTCATACATTGTTATCCATTATATTCTACAGGATTTCAAATATTTTTACATCCATAAATAAGAACAATAAATTAAATGAGATTTAACTAATCATTAATAAATGAGAGTAAAACAGTAGAAGTTAAAAAAATAGCAAAACTAACACTTGAGTTATAATATGTTGCTAGAGTGACACCTCATATTGCTAGAGCAACAAAGCTTTCATTTGAGATTGCTTCACATAATTTAATCACTTGATCAATGAATAGAAAGAGAGAGAATTGATGTACCATCTTCTTAGCTTGAGTGACTAATGAGTATAAATAATTAATATTGACTCTTTATTTGCTCAATCAAAATATGGCTATATTACACCTAGTAAAAGCATAATAACTCACAATTAATAATGATTCAATACTTCCCTAATCAAGCCAAAATTAAAAATAAGTAATAGTATGCATTGATTTATACCAACTACAACTCAATTCTAGATGAATAAATAAATTTGGTGGCCAGAGTGTCATCTATTTATCAAGAAATAGCAATTCTAGAATATTAAAAATGTTGAAAGTGCACCAAAATCTTCTAATAACTAAGGAAACATCATATAATCAAGCAAAACATTTAGAAGTTGAATCATGATTAAACCTATAGAATCTTAAAACATTTATAATAAAACATAGGAAAAGACAAGATAAAGAGATTTAGTAAAAGATGAATTACTCTAAAACATATTTAATAATGATCTCTACTTAAACATTATCTCACTCGAAGATATGTGTAAGAAAAGATGGAAAGTGTCTCAAAAAAGTTAAAAAAAAAAAGAAGATAAATAAGCAACGAGGATAAATTTACAAGAAAAAGAAAGAAATGCTAATATTATTAAATTACACCAATTAAGATAGTAATTCAAGATTCAATAATAGAATTAAAATTAATATAATTAAATTCGTTTTAATAAATTCATACTAACTAAATAATATATAAAATTTTATAAAATAAATATAACATCATAAGTTTTATTTATTAAAATCTGAAACAAAATAAAAAAATAAATTTGATTCTTAAAGCTAAAAAAAATATAAATATATAAAATAAATATATGATACTAGTTACGTTTAAATTTGAATAAAATACAAAAATATCCATTAACAATATACATCATAATACAAAATAAAAATAATAATAAATTAATATAATATAAAACTACAAAAATCTAAGATATAAAAATATATAATAACTACATTGCATGTTTTATAAAAATAACTGAAAATAATTCATACCAATTTTTAAATCTTATACAATATGTATTTTTATTTATTTTAAAACTATAGATTAAAATTTAAAAAATATTTAAAAAAGTGTCCTGTGCAGACCCATTTGGTATACTGATGTTGTATCGGTTTTCATAAATTTGTGTTGGTTCTCTCATGCACTGAAAAAATTTCTGTTTTATGTAGTGAATAAACTTTTTATCATATTAGTAGAATTATCAGTTTAATTGGGTAAAAATAATACATATTTTACTAGAGACTTTTAAAATAAGAATTACTTTTAAAATAAGAATTTTTTTTATATTGTTTTTACAAAGTCAAAAAGACTTTTACAAGACCACACACACTATTAATTCATTTTTATTTCAGAAAATTTTATTTCTAGAATTTTGGTCGCCATTTTGATTTCAATTTCTGTCTCGAGATCTCGCTCTTGATTCTGGTCTCAATCTTAAATTAGGAGATACTTGTAAAACGCTTTAAAACTCAATACTACATGTAAATTATATTAGCTATGGAGTAAGCAATAATATTATTAATTAACACTATTTATTTATATTATTTTAAATGGATTTTTACATTTTTTTTCTTTTAACTAGGAGGATGATCCATATACTCTAATACAGATCTAATTAATTGCTCAAGTAATTACAGAATTATTACTTATCTAATTATATTAAGATGGTTTTGGATTTCATTCACATATCTTAATCGATGACTCAGTTAATAATAAGTCTCAATTTCCGATACTTTCCATCAATAATAGTACTTTATAGTTCAATTTACGGGATTGTATTAAGATTCCATTGTCCATGATACTTTTATTATTTTATAATTAAAATCTTAAGCTTTGTATTCTAGTATCTTATTTTGGTATTTGTTCCTAAGTTTATCCACATGGTATGAGGTTATCCATTATCATCCACCACCACCGCCACGAGGATCATGCCATGCAATGCTATTCACTTTTCTACTGAAAAAAAAAAATTATAATGTCATCTATCATGCAAGGAAAAGGGTAATGTTCGTTTCAATTCGATAAAATCGGAAACCACACTACACTTTTTTTTATTTGTAAGTAGTTGGATAGACAAGTGTTAAGCACATAATTGGTTTCTATTTTCTTTGCAATCATGCAATTAGTGTTAGCTAAATTTTATCATTTTTATCTTAAAGAAACACAATGCTATTGGTGTAGTGTCAAATATTTACACGTGATTGGTGTTAACGCATCGCTTTTATTTTCACGCTTAAACGAAAAATATTAATTATTTTTATTATTATTAGAAAATAAAAATAGTGACGGGTGACGAGGCTTGCGTAATTAAATTAGTTTTATTTAGTGGAGTATTTTTAAATGAAAAAAAAAATCCAAATCCAAGAGTAGTTTGGACAAAACAGAGAATAAGAAATGAAGAGACACGATTGAAACGTGCGTGGCAATGTAAAAGTAAAGTAGTGTTGATGTTACTTGGGACAGACACACAAGGACAACATGTGCTGTGTAAAGTGGGCCCCACGGGGATCAGAAGAAGACTGCATCCAAAATATGATGAATTTTGAACAGTTCTTACGTTGTCAAATGTCAACTCAGGAAATCCGACGGCGGAGCTTTCAAAACGGGACCCACCTATGGATAAAAACACTCGTCATGTAACCGTCACTGTATTATTTGGAAATACAAAAAAATATATATTACTTCACAAAATCATGACGATAATGTGAAAATGTAAAAAGAAGTATTTGCGATTTACGATTATAATGGATTACTAGATTTTAAACATGTGACATACATGGGTAAATTTAAATTATATATTTTATATTTACTATTATTTAAAAATAGATATAACTAAAATTGAATGTAAAATCTTTAATAACATTAAATATAATTATATTTAAATTTAGAAAAAAATAAATTATATTTTAATTCAAAAATATTAATATAATTTTTTTATATTTAATTTCATTAATAATGACGGCATAATAATTATACCAAACATATAAATTAAAAATTATAATAAATTAGATTTATAATTATTTAAATTTGAGTGTATTTTTTTTTTGTTATTGTAAATTTTATTTTTATATGGAGTTGAATTTTATGTTTTTACAATGAATAGTTTTCAAATAGGTTTATCTAAAAGTTAATTTTTTTAAATGTTTTTCATTATTTAAAATTGTGAACAATATATTATTAAAGTAATTGTTTTTTATTTATCAAATAAACAAATTAAAAATTGAAGAATATCCATTATATTTGTATCTCATTTTTTTCCAAACTAAAGAACATATGGAAGTTGGTAAATAATATTTTCTAATTCCATATAGAATCTGAATAACATCATTTGTATGCACGTCTAGTATTTTTGAGTTGTATGTGTATCTAGAATTCTTGAACTACCTAAATAGAATTCAAAGAATATTTTATGTATGTGCATATGACATTTTGTAGTTGCATGTAGAATTTGAAGCTTAGTGTCTCATAAAAGTGTGACATTCTTTTGTTATATATGGAGTATGAAACTTATTGTTAACATGTGTAACTGATATTCTTTAGACTCTGAAGCAAACTTTGCATATTGAACTAGAGTTCTAAATATTAGATGTCTTAAACTTGTCCTGAATCCATGGAGCTTAAGAATACTTAAGTTGATTGGCTAAAAAATTAATAAAAAAATATAGAGACAAATTTGTAAATTTGTGCAATGTTGTTTGTAGGAGGAACCATCTTAAAAAGTGTCTTTTGTTAGGTGATATATTAATTGTCATAAAAAAAAACTTAGTACATCAGTCTCCTCCACAATTGGTGTAAAATCTTCTTTTAATTTAATGTCCACTGACATTTCTCTCACTTTTTCTCTTTCATGTGAGTGATTTTGCTACCTTTGATGTTTTATCGCAGTGTTGTTAACTTTTGTGTGTCTGGTTGCCATTGTTACCTATCCCTTTCACCTTTATAGCTCCTTGCAACTCATTTGCAGTCCTACAACTTTCCCTAAACTATTGCTCATCCTTGTTACACCGCTACAAGTTACTATGCAAGCATGTGCCTTTGCACTCTCACTACACCATTGCAATTTGCTTGCGTTAGTGTCGTCATCTCATTGTTGTTATTGTCCCTATTACTACGTAAAAGTATGTATCTCATCATTCTACTCTTATCTATTAGGTTAATAGAATTAATTTAACTAAACATTATTGAATATTGATATTTTAATAATGTTAACATAAATTGTTTGTTATTATTTTGTAAATCATTTTAGAAGTTTCAATACTTACTTAGTTATTAGAAGTGCTTTAATGTTCAAATTGTATGGCTAAAACCTATTTATTGCATTACATATTTTGAGTTGGTGCCAAATAATTAGTTTATTTAAAAAGAATGAGACTTTTTTATATCGGTTAATTCAAGAATCGACATAAAACATACTTTTTACGTCAATTCTTGATTTAATTGACTTAAAAAGTCTCATTCTCTTATTTTATTTTCATTTGTTATGTGAGGTAAAGTATTGACTGACATAAAGATTTTGGCTTTTACATTTGTTAATGATCTAGACCGATATGAAATAATTATTTTACATCACTAATATCTATATAAATATAAACACTTAAAGTGAAAGTAATTTAGTTTAAATAATTGATGTAAAAAGTTTACACTAATAAGAGTTAGTTTATACATCTAAATATTTATTTAACTATCTCTATTAGGGAAGTTTCAACTTTTCTCACATTCTTTGGATCCAATTTTCAACCAAACCTAGATAAATATTTCATACATGAGGAAATTCTTGAATATGCTTGGAAAAATTTTATTCTGTGTAGTTTCATCTTTCTCCTTTTGTTCATTTAATTTTCAGTTTACCTTTTTTTCCTTCTCATATAAATGAAATATTTTTTTTAGATTTTCTAGAGATGACAACCTTGGAGATATTTTTTCCTAAGAAATTATAACTCTTCAACTAGTAAATATTTTGCGGTAGTGACATTACAAAAAATAAATGTCTCCTATAACCATATTTTTTTGGTATAACTATGAAAAGCAACACCATTCCCACCTAGTCGATCTAATCATGACTCCATGCTAGAATCGAGGATTGAATCCTGAACCTTAGTTGAGAAACCCAAGTGTTGAACTCCTTTTGCTAATAACTTTAATACTTCTAATTTTGACTGTGTGTCTTATAACATATTAGTTGTATTTACATAATATGCTATTTACTTTTACATATTGTCATATTTTGATATTGTTAATTTGGTAGAAAAGATGGAAATAAAATAAATGAAAGTAAATTGGTAGATTAAAATGAATTAGAGATAAAAGTTATGTATGGTTGAGAAGAAAAGAGGTATAAAAATAAGAAATTGTTACTACTCAATTTTATCTAGATAATTGAAAATACTAAATAAAATAAAATGAAATTAATTTTAAAAATATAAAAATAAGAAAAAAATGTTCATGTACTAAAATATTAATAAAAATGATATGGGAATAGAAAATAGATTTTTTTTTAGAAAAAAATATGTTTATTATTTTGAAAAATTGAAAATATGTTAACTTCTTCTAAATATATCTAATTTTTTTTAAAAAAATGTTTAAAAATATACATAAAGTAAAATATTTTGTAATATAATTATGATTCAATAAAAAGAAGAAAATTATTTTTTTCACCTCTCTCATTTAGTCTACACCTTTCTTTCTATCATAATTGATTTTGTCTTTTTTTTTTCCTCAAAAATTAACCACCCATGTGTACATTTTTTTCCAATTATTATATTTTTTTCATGGAAACATGTATATCATGGTATATAACAGCATGAAAGATTTATTGAAGATTAATAAAATGTGTCTTTTGTAGAAATCACTACATGGTTAGAAACAAAATGCAGGACCATAGTACAATAAATTTCATGATTTGTTGAAGATAAGGTTTCAGAGATACAGTTATGACAACTGCATCTACATATTAAAGAGATAAGAAAGAAGTGAGTTGCTCTCGCTCTTGTATGTAGATGATATTTTTATAGTCAATCAATATAAAGATGAAAGAAATGAACTCAAAGGAATTTTAAACTCGAAGTTTGAGATGGATGATCTTGGTCCAGCAAGGCAAATACTTTAGATATAGAGAGAAATCAGACAATTGGGACATTGCATCTATCTTAACAAGGTTATTTGAATAGGGTTGTTGAGAGGTTTAGGATGAATGAATAAAAACATGTAAGGTCCTCGCACGAAGCTCTCGATCATTTAGGCTCCAGTTATGAAGAAGATATAGTGAAAATGAAGATTATTCCATATTTTAATGAAGTAGAGAGCATCATGTGTTGGATTATGCATAGAAAACCAAATCTAGCACATGTTGTTAGTGTAACTAGTATGTTTATGGTAGATATTGGACAAGCTCATTGGAAGACTTTGAAGTGAGTGTTGAAAAATTTGAATGGAATAGTATTATGTAAAATAATGTATAAAGGTCCACCCATAACAAATTAGTTATTAAAGGGTTCATACATACAAACTATGTAGGGAACATAGATATTAGAAATTTTACTCCTAAATATGTTTTCTAGTTGTTTGAGACCATAATTTGTTGGAAAGTTAGTTGTGCAATCAATAGTGACTTTGTCTACCACTCAAGTAGAGTATATTGTGGTCACATGAGATTTTATAGTTAAAGAGGGTGAAAAGAAAGTTGAACATTGTGTAAGAGTGTATGATTGTTCATTGAAAAAGTTAAGCATCGTACATTAACTAATCATCATATATACCATGAGAGAACCAACCACATTGATGTTAAGCCTACACTTCATAAGAGACACATTTGAGTTTGGGTGGTCAGGATTGTGAAGGTAGCTTTAAGGAGAATCTTGCATATGTATCTAAAACCTTTACCAAGATTAAGATTCAAACATTGGTTGAAGCTGATAAATTTTTCAATTAAGGATGAATGATGTTGTTACGAGACTCTTCCATGATTTAGAGTTAAGGTGGGGAAATGTGATGTTTGACTCCTAATCATGATTGTCTTATGAAGAACACAAAGACTATTAATTAGGGTGTATAGACTTATCATCTATTGTTTCCTAACACTAGATCGTCTACCTTGTGTTTCTTTTAGACAATGAGTGTGTTAACTTCTTTTAATTTTTTTGCTTTTCCCATTTCTATATATAGAGTAATTTAAAACCAAAGGGTGGTGCATTTGTGATATATGTTCCTTGTATGAAAAATCTTCAATATTATTTTAATTTATTTCTTTCGTTCTTGTGATTTTCTTTCTCAATATTGTTGATCAATGAATAAGAATTGGTGAAGGAAGAGATAATGCTAGTGTGTTTGATTTATCTTGTTGTTGTCATTTAATTATCCTCTTCTATGGAGTTTATTTGTACTGCTTAACTTATCAAAGTTGAATTAATGGGTGTTCTTGCTCGTGTTTCACTTTTTGGACTTGTTACTTTTAGTTACACTATAATGTTCATAATTACTAGCATTAGACTATGTGCTTTCTCATTTCATCCCTTCTAATGTATTGAGACTTGACCTATAATTTGAAACCATATTGCAAGCACAAAGCTAATAAGGAACATAAACCAATACTGCACCTATAAGCTAACAATTATATAAACATTGTTTGATGTTGTTGCACTTTTTAAGTGTCTTTTGTCTTGCAAAACTGAAGATCGTGTTGGTGCCAACAAGGATGAGATTACTACTAATTTATATGAAGTTTTTAACAATGATCAAAAAGTACTTTTAATGCCTTTTTTTTAGTCATTGTTAATGGAGGCTTTGTTGTAAGTTACATAATACAATAATGAGTTACTATAGGAAAGTTGTCATAATTTTTTACTATAAATTTCAATAAATTATGTATAAATACAATGATAATTTAAGCATGAATATTTGTTGAAATCAAGGAACAATGACAATTATAACCAGAATTATTATTGTATGTAATTTTTTTAAAATATTGAATTTATTTTGGCTTAAAGTTTTAATCTATTAAAGAATTTAATACCAAATAGACCATTCATAAGTATAAATATCTATAAATTACCACATCACAAACAAGGATTAAGGAATGATCCAGCACAATTATGAATGTGTATATATAATATAGTTAAATGTATAATCAAACTCCAATATTTATGAATTAATAATAAAACCCTCAACAATAAGAAGGTAACATACACACTTATATTTCGAGGAATAACATAATTTAACAACTTGAGTTAAGAAATAACATAATTTAACAACTTGTATTAGGTTGTAATCTTTTTTTATAAGTAGACCTTGAATTTTAATGATAAAAGAGGACCCACACTCTAATTCTTGGGTGTGTGAAGACTTCTTAGAAACTTTTGACTAAAATATTATTGAATCTATTATGTGTTCTGGTAAAACACTTTTCAATACTCTTAATCTTATTCATCTTAACCACAAAAAGTACATGACTTTTATAAAAAGACAAGTTCCTAATAAAGTTCAATTAATGTTAAGAAACTATTTTTGGACATATATGAATAAGATTTTTTCCATTAACATTTGTCATAGTATTGTTTTATTAATGTTTGCCGTGATACTTTTTATTATTGACATCAATATTATTTTTTGTTAATAATTTGTTGGGATTGTTTTTCTAATAATGACTATAAAAAATTTAAGCCAACATTAATAGAAATTACCTTTTTATTAATGTTAATTAAGGAAAATTTTCATTCGACATTAATAAAAAAAGAAAAAAACATCAACCAACAACTTCATAAAAATAATCCTAATTGACTTCAACCTAAATAATTGTGTGGTTCACATCAACATAAAACAATTTTAGACAACATATATCATAAACAAAGTTTTGTCGATATCGATTAAAAATATCATAACAAACTTTCATAAAAAAAGTCAGGCAATATTGACTAAAAAATTATTAATATTATTTTTTTAATCATTAACGATATTTACATTTGGTGATATTTAAAATATTTTATTTAAATAAACCATTAAAATTTAATAAATTTAAATTATCTTATCCAAATAAAATATTTTTAAAAAATAAAATAATTTAAAATAATATTAATTTAAGTTCAATGTATTTGAATGCTTCAGAAATTTCATGTCTAAACTCAAGGAAGAATTTGTATAATATATTATCTTAAAATTGTGATGATCTATTTTTTTGAGATTAAATATATCCAAACATCTTCATAGATATTTGTTATGGAAAGAGAAATTTCCATAAAATCTTCATTCAGAATTATGTTACTCCTATATACGATTATCTTAGATTAAGAAATTGAGGATGAAAGAAAAACCAACATAGATGTTAATTTAAATTTTTCACTTGTTTAATCTATTTAATCTTAATCTCAATATAGACATACTTAAATAATATGTAAATGGTTCATAATATTTGTCCACGTGTACAGCATTTGATGCACTTCTTCACCTTGTACGCCACCTACTTTTATCAGCAATCACAGCATATTTATGTGCAATTCAACATGTTGAGTGAAGAACTTATCTTGTGGGTTTCCTATCTTCTCACACTTTGTCTTCTTCTAAATCACCTACTCCTTTTTTTTTTCACTCCCATTTTATTTATCTCGAATTTACTTAAAGTGAGAATTAAAGTTATTTGATGTAAAAAGAATATAAATGGTGAAAGTGAGAGACTAAACAATTGAAATAGTTTATAGTGGTAGTAACATGAGTTTAAAAAAATAATGGAATTGGGAAAAAAAAAATGAAAGAAATGGAAATATTGGGTGAAAATAAAATAGCAGCGCATGTGGATAATGGAGTGTTTGTGAGTTATGGGTGGGGCTTAAGGGACGAATAGTAGAAGGACACGTGTCCGTCAGAAGATTCCTTATGGGTCAAAATACACCGTCCATATTTATGATCCACCTGTAGTGTGATGATTGGTAGGGTGATAGGTGTTGGAATTAACATTAAGGACAAGTACCCTAAAAGGACACGTGTTCAGAAGCAGACACAGAAAAACACGGTTTCAAACCCGCACATTCCCCATTGATTTTGATAATGTATTTGCTACTTCTAGTTTCAGTACAATCAATATCTCAACAATGATATTTAGTATTCAGGGTAATTGATTAAAGGAAGTAACCTAACATAATCAATTATTTATATGTTATATAATTTATGTATTCGGCTATAATTAATTATTTTTTCTTTAAAGAAATATGACTTTTATTTTTATTTTTATTTTTTGTTAGATAGAAAAAAAATACTTTTTAAAATTTTCTTTGTTTCTTATGAATTAATCACTATTCAAATACAATTTACTTACATTATTAAAAAATAATCTAAAACATATTAGTAATCTTTATTATATTATAATTTCTTAAAAACATTTCCATTACAACAATTCAATTCATTACAAACTTTCATACTGTCTTTTACTCAAATCCACTGACTTTATCTACATCTAAATAATTTTACTTTCCACTCACTATCTTCTATTTTTTTCTTAATCTCACCCTAATCTAAATAAAGAATTAATGATCAAAATATATTCAAGTCACAGGTTAATATCACATAAAATTTCAAGATATAAAATCTTAAACAAGATGTTATTGTTACTAATTAGAAATTGTTAAGTATAATGAGTTGTTTAGTTTTTATAATTATTACTTTAATTTGTTAAAAAACTACTTTAAAATTCATATTCATTATTAATTTGTTTGCATAAACTCATAAGCACTTATGAAAAGAAGAAAGCAAACAAAATAATAATACACGAGTCTCTATAAATTAAAATTAAATTATCTATAAACGAATTTCTAAAAACTTCATTATATAAGTTATTTAATAACTTATTTTTTAACTTAACGATAAATAAAATTTACACATGAAATTTAAATTTATTAAAGGTTTATCTTTTTCTATAAGTTCTTATAGACTATTTTATTTAAACATACTTGTAATTTTAATTGGTTGATCATCTAAATATTATTGTAGTTTTTGTATATTTCAGAAGATACAAAAGTTTAACATTGTCTGTTTCACTATCTTTCAAAAGATATGTATACCAAATTACTCACGTTAGAAAATATATACAATGCTATATTTTACAGTTTGATCAATAACTGAAAGAAGATAATTTTTTGTTGGAGCATTATTTTTCATCTTTTCTTATTTCAATACGTGAAACTTGTTCTAGTAGCAAAAGCGATAAAAGTTAATCAACATTTAAGCCAAAAATTTCATAAATAAAACGAAAATATGTGGGAGTTCCAAAAAAAAAAAATAAGAATAGTGAAAATTTTAATATTAAATTATTTTTCAATGTTTATGAAGTTACTTTTCAAATGTTTATGGTGTCTTTTATTCAAATATTATAGTTGGACTTTGGAGTTAAATATAATAAAACAAAAAGTTTCATGCATTAACTTAGTAATGAAAGTTGAAAAAAAAAATCGCAAGGTCAAAACTCAAATTTAAGAAATAAAAAGGTTAAAATGAATGCTTTAAAAACTAAAGGACTAAATATTTTTGTGAGCTATCTGAATGCCTCCCAATTTCACGATTTCATGCCTCTATAGGGATATATTCCTCACCCTCTCTGCATCCTGTGTTGGGTTCTTTCTAATAATATATTTTGATTATTTAGAAAAAAAGATATGCACTTCTGAAGAGTGCAATAGCGACTATAGAATATATTTTTCAACAGTTTTTGGATTACCTTCTTCAATTACACATTATTTTTCTCACAAATACATGTTTCTTCCCTTTTAACAATATTATTTAAATTACACGTTACAACATTCTACTAAATAAAAGGTTTTTAATATTTTATTAAAGATACCCCATAGGTGCAATATTCTTATGCTTGTTTATCTTTGTTGCAGGTATTGAAGAAAAGATATGGCAGGACATTATGGCCGCTACTCGTTGGGATGTTTTTCTTTTCCTCTGCAAGATTTAGTGGCAAAATGCCTTTTTTATATGAAAGTAATTGTGTTAAACAGATTCAGTGTAAGGGAATGAACAATTGCTTTGATCTGGCTTATGCTCTGTTGCATTCTGTTTCAGTCAAATGTCATCAAAAGGAAAAGAATAATGCTTAACTCAAAAGACTGAAAACCAACACGAAGGACTTCATATCAAACTTAACTTGCATGTTAGTTAAACAGGATATATTTAATAAATATTATATTAACTATATTATAAAGAAGTAAACATGTAAACTATTTTTAAATGATTTAACTATTAATAGAATTAGTTTGGTCAACTCTAATTTGACATTAACTATTTTAAATAATTTTAGTGAATAAATATTTAAAAAAATGTTTAGTATCAATTTAGTCAATATTAATAAAGTTCGTTTAATGATAGATTTTATAAAGTCAACTTAGTTAACTCTAAGGCGACAAAATTATGTTTTATATTTTAATAATAAAAATATTTATGTTTGTCAGTTTAATTGGTTATAACTAAAAAAGAATATTAAAAACAAATATAAATAATGTTGACCTAGTTAATACTAATATTATTTATTTATAATATTTATGTCTATTTAAGTTAGTGATTAAATCGTTAACATAATATATCCTATGTGTGCAAATATCAGTAAGGAACAATAGATTATTTTAAAATTAAAGCTTCAAATTTAAAGATGAAAATTGTTCTCATTACAATTTTCATTTTTCACTTTTTATATAAATCTCTTTGTATTTATCTCCATTATCCACATTTATTTTCTTCATTTATATCTATCTCTTTAATTCACACTTATTTCCTTTATCTATACTGATCTTCTTCATCCATTATAATATTTTTCTATATTTTTTGTTTGTATTTAATTCACACTTATTTCCTTATCTATACTCATCTTTTTTATCCATTATAATATTTTTCTATATTTTTTGTTAGTATTTTATTTTATTGAAGTTAGAGGTGTTATAAGATAAACTTTTTTTAATTACTATAATTATTGTCATCCAAACCAAAATAATTAAATTAATTTTAAAAATAGATTTTATTTAGCATGGATCACTAACATTAAAAAAATAAATTTTAAAATAAAAATACATTAACATTAGATTGATCTACACTAAACTACTTTAGTTAAAAATTAATTTAAAAACTAGTCATAAACTAACATTGACAAATCTGATGCTACTTAGAGTCAACTTTCAAAAGATAATATTAGTAAATTAGTGTCTATAGTTTTATAGTCTGTTGCACATGCAACATAAATACGAAACTATTTAATTCTTTTAGTATTTAATTAAAACAATACTCAAATTTATGATAAAATTAAATAAGTCATTTTTTTAATTTTTCACATAAATTAAATAATAATCTTTTTATCCAATTGATTGGACAACGAAATCACAAAGACTCAATTAAAAATATAAAATTAAAATATAAATTTTCAATAATAACTCAATTAAAAAGATCAAAGCTTTTAAAATACCCAAAAACTTAATTAAACCATAAAATATTATAATTATAATGTCGAAAGTAAAATATAAAATCATAATTCATGGTTGAATAACATATGTATAATAAACAGAAACTAAAAGGTTGTAAAGATTAATGATCTTCCCAAACTTAAATTCAAGATATAATGTGGTTATACATCATTTGTTAATATTTATTTCACTTTTATAGCTAACACCAGATGAAAAATCTAATAATCAAGGACGACCATGTTGTTGAAAGACGTACTACAAAGCAAAAATTTCATATGTTAAGTACTTTTTTCTATGTTTCCAATACAAAGCAGCATTTCATCTGTTAAGCACGTTTTTCTAAAGTTAGCATAATTGTGCTCAGCTCCACGGACAACTTTGGCTTTATGAATGAAAGAATGACGGCTAAATCGAGCATGGTTTGAGCTTGTTTTCATAAACTGTTATATATTTTATCTTTCGTTGTTACATAAATTTAAGTAATTAGTATCATATAATAAAATATTTATACCTCATCCCTTAAAATGTTTCTTATTAATTAAATAATTTTGATATTTTCAAAACAAAAATTTAAAAAATAAAATGTATACATATAAAATAATACCTTTTATGTTGACTAAATTAATGTTGCATAATTGTAAAGATTTGTTTTTATATAATTATTAATATATTAGTGTGATTTGACTTTCCTAAAATTTAACTCAACTTAAATTTAGACGCGTTTGACCTAACTTGTTCAATCTAACTTAGATTTAATCTGTCTCAATTTAATTTAAGTTTAACTTGATCTAAATCCATCCTGATCAACTTGACTTGATGTTAATGTGACTTAAGTTATTGTAAGCCTAACTCAAATTTAATGTGTATAACAATTGTTTAAATAACACTTTTTATTTTTAATTTTATTTTAAATAAGATTGTTTGCCTTAAAAATATTCGGGGTTGACTCTAATGAATAAAACTTTTGTTGGAATTTTAGCCGTATGAACTTTTTCTGCCTGGACAATTGTGGGTGACAACCAAGCCCGAATAGACAAGGTCTACCTGCAATCCAAGAGTCCAAAGAGCCGTCTGATTCCGCGTATCCTTCTTCTTCTTCCTCCCCTTATATTTGTCAAAACTATTCCGTTGAAATATGTGAAAAAACGTTTTTTTCTTCTTCTTCTTCTTCTGGTCAAAGTCTGGCATACGTATTATTTAAATTAGGATACAAAAGTCCAACTAGAGTTAAGTAACATTAACTAGTTGGGGAACTCACATTCAACACAAACAAACTTTAATTATGTTTGGTAAACAAGAATAACAAATAAATAAAACTTTGTTTCTGGATAACCCTAACAGTACTGTAAATGCAAAAGGTTCCCCTCCTACAAACACAATTAATGGCGGAACTCAGCATCAAAATTTTGTCTCCTTTCTTCACATTATTTTATATTTTACCATCTTTGAACGTAAATAAATTGCAATTTAATTCTATATATATAAACAACTATACTATTGACATTTCTTATGAAGAATGTCCTGTGTTAAAAAAAATCCTGTAAACGTTAAGTATGTATGTTTGTATAGTATCTTCTTTTTACAAAATTAAATTATTAAAACGACATTCAAATCTAAACAGATATTATACTGCTATTATATATATATATATATATATTAATTTAGCTTGCAATATTTATAGTGATGCTGTATTTTTCTTATAAATAAAATTTATACTAATACAATTACAAACTTGGTCACTAATATATGGCATGTTTTAGTAATGATAAACCAAACATTCCATGATAAATTAAGATAGTCAGCACGAGGGAATTTGAGCCCTCTAATTAGTCTTACAAGTTTTATAAGTCTATATTTTTGGTTATACAATCTAATTTTTAATAGCAAAGAATTAATAAAATAAAAAAAACACTTAAGAGATGTTTCAAGTCTTGTACAACACATTCTAATCAAGATTAAGTGTCACACCTACCACAACATAAATCCATCCATAAGGATCTTAAACTAAACAGATAAAAAATCAGGAATTAGGACACCTAAAATAGAGAATAACCAGGAAGAAGACTACACACAAAATACAGACACATACAAAACCACGAACAAACAGAGAGGGAGCCATCCAACCATACCTCAAGAGTTGTTAAGCCAATGATTAGAGACATTGCACCGGAGAGAGAATCCAATCCGAATAAAAAAATATGGTTCTCTTCATCTTGTATTTAGCCCATAACCAACCCTTAGATTGAGGTAGACTAAAGATCTCATCAATATAGTTATACAATTTTGTTCAAACTTAAACATAAAAAATTATATAACCAGTTGCATCATGAAGTTCTTTAATGACAAAAATATTCGGTGTATCGATAAAGCCAATTTAGAGTTTATACAATATACAAAATTTAATGAATTTAAAGAAAACCAAAACTAAAACACCCTAAAGACTGGAATTAGTAGTACAATGACATTTATTGTATAATCAATAACGGTGCTACACAATGGCATTCACTAGAGGATTCTCTTCGAAATTAACTAAAAATCTATAGTGATAATTGCTGTACATATACATGAGTTGGTAAGATACAAAATCGTTATAACACTATTAAATTTTTTTAAGATTGTAGTTGAATTAGTTATGATTTCCCTTTAAGTTGTTCAAGTATATAGTACTACTGACACGCAAAAAAGGGGTAAGTACGAATTTTGAACTAGCTGTCTCCATATATAAACTGCTTCATTGGTTCAATAGTCTAGAACTTATGTGCTCAAAAAAATTCTGGAAATTTTCCAACAAGCAAATCCAACCAAGTCTAAATGGTATTAAAGACTTAATTACAGTATCAAACCCAAGACTGAATCAAATAGATCAGCTGTTTCTCCAACTTCTGTTGCTGCACTTCTGGCGTGAACTTCTGCACCTATACTCGTCTTTTAGATTAACATATTCATGCTTTTCGATGAACTTTGTGCTCCTTCTATCTGTTCCAATACAAATTAAGTTGTATAGTTATCAAAACCAAGAGTTTGAAATTTGGAAATAAATTATTGATATACAGAACTTTCTACAAAGGAAGAAAACATCATAGGTACAAAGTGAAGGTGAGGTACAAACCCCTTTGATGTGCTCGGTATCCCTCTTGAAGTTTTCTCTTTGAGGTTTCAAGTTTCTCATCCATTTTTGCAGCAGCATCTGATCTCCCTTGTGACTACGGAAAAAAATGGAATCAGCTAAATTAAAATAATCAGTAAAACAAGTTTGAAAACATTTCTTCATTAAAAATATCCTAAACCCTAAACTTGTAAAGAAAAAGTGATTATTTCTCTAAAGTACACTGAATCAAACAAGCATATATTCTTGTGTTTACATTTAGTGTTGGACCAACATTTGATCCCTGATGAACTTGGTTCTCATCCTTCTTCACAAGCTCTCTATTGTTGTTGTTAGAATTGGTATTCTTTCTTTGCTCTGCAGCAAACCTTTGTAAGGAAAATTGTGTATCTGATGGTCTATGATAAGACTTCCATTTCCGTTGCCTCACATATTTTTGGCCCTTTGTGCTTGGAGCGGGTTGTGAGTATTGTACAACTGGAGAATCTTTTTGGCTTCCATTAATTATTGCAATTTTTTTCTGCGGAGTTGTATGAAGTTCTGGATAAGTTAATATGTTGATGAGCTTTAGCTTTTGTTTTTGGAGGGAGGTGAGGGATGATGCACTATTGTTTTCTGTTGAGGGATTTGTCTGCATTTCATCCAACTCTTGATTTATTGAGTCTGCTTTGTATAAAGAATATAAAATTTAAGTAACGGAGTTCCAATTGAACTAGTAATTAAGAAATAAGAAAATATTTTCTCTAAGAATATAAATTTTCCAGAAAGTAAGAGACTCACTTCCATTATCGTCTATATCCTCAAAAATCTTCACCAACAAGAAATTACGCAAATCACCATGCATAAGCAGAAAATAAACAAATAAATAGAAGGAAAGCATTCCATCACTTATATATCAATCATGAAATACAAGAAAAAGTAGAAGCTGGTGTGCAAGTAAATATTACCGTTTCAAAGTCTACATTAGGCATGTTAGCAAGTGAAAATCCTTCATCCATTGGAGGGTTAAGCAAAAGAGGTTCATCTAAAATGATGGGAGGGTCTTGGCCTTTAGTCCTTGCTGTGTATAAAATGTAAGTTAATTAGTCATTGTTGTTGAATATGGTAAATTACGCCTCATCACTTACCTGAATGCTCAGCATTTTCATCATGATCCTCTATGATCCTCTTAAATTTCCTGCATTTAAGAGATAAATTCTATTCTTTATCAGATATATATTACATCTGAAAACCAATATTTTGTTTATAATAATATACCAGCCTAAACATTGAGAACTCGAGAAAACTCATCTTCTAAACAACTGTCTACTTCACATGGAAACGCAGATAGATACAATATTAACTAGATATTATGGATCTTAGATTGTGTTGCTCAGTTAGGAATTTATTTCAAGGAGTATTCAATAAAGGTACATAAAAGGAGAGAAAGGGATGTTGAATTTGAATATATTGTTTCATGTTATCAAGCAATAATCCCTTTTTAATTACTAAGTTCAGCATAACTATTTGAACTTATTTTCAGTCAAATCTTACTATTTTGTGTGTGCTAGCTAGATACCAACTGTATGTGGATTATAATTCTAAATGCTTCATAAACGGCATGCTAAAAACATCTCTAGCTAGTTAGTAAACTCTTACTTATGGATATGTTCCTTAGTTTAAGGCGCGTTTGAAGTCTTTTAATCATCCTTTTGAAATGAAGGAGAAAATACATAAACAAGATTAGAATTTGAATCTTACATTTCTCATTTTGTGAGATAAACATGATGAAACAAGCAAACACAGAAGCCCTACTTCATGCAAAGGAACATATATACATTGTTCGTCACAAATCATTCCTGCTATGGGAAAATAGTTTTAAACTTTGTATCTCTGAAATCTCCAACAGCAGATCTGATGAAGGCACTAAGGATTATGCAGCTTATCCTCGTACTAATTTTAAGTTCCTATTATTTTCTTTGCATGCTTAATGAAATCAAATTCCACCGAGAATATACTTTCAAAATAAACCCATTGACGGACTCAAAAATTTAAATGATGGGAGAATAATGATATCTATTATTTCGGTAGTATAGGAACAAAAATTTAACTATCGAGGCTAAATTAAAGAAAAAAAAAAGACTTACACGACAACCTAAAACTACAATAATATTATTTTTTTAGAATTGAGTCAGATTATGATCCACTTATTACCTAAAGTCCCCCTTCATATTACAAACTAACTATCCTTAAAGTTTACAAACAAAAATACAAATAACTTTAAGCATATTTTTGTTATGTAGCAAGTTAAAGTTTTGAATGTGGCAGTGTAACTTACCAATCAAATGCAGCACACACGTAATTTATCATATGGTCTGACATTTTATTGACTTTGCGCAGATATAAACAGACAAGATATACATGGGCTTTTCCATTAAATTGATGTTCTAGATGTAAAAACTGTACTCTATCTAACTTAAAGCCTAAAGATTAAGATTTGAGAATAAAATGCTGAGTAAACTGATACAAATGCAGAAGATTCTGATAAATTTTCAGACTATGGAAGATATTCTGGACTCTAATAATGTGCACCCATCTATTACCCTATGAAAATGCAAAATGATATTGAGGTTTTCAAACTACAAAACTTAAATCAAACATTTACTAGCAAAGGCACAGGACTCTTACTGAACAACCCTTTTTGCTTCTCGAGTAACCTTCCTCGACCAATGCAGTTGAAGACCACTCACTATCGTTCCGATATCTGTAACCTGAAAGAGAAACAAAAGTTCCACAGAGAATTGATGAGATGGAAGATTCAGCATAAACAAATGTTTGAGATATATAGTGTGGTCTACATAAAGTAATATCAGGACAAATGAGCTTTTGTTGTGTCTCTTTTAATTAGTATTTTAGAAAAAGATGGAAACTACAATAGATTCTCCAAGATACAAGAAAAAAGGAATTAACTCTTACAAAATAATGGGTACACTTAAGAGATAAAGTGTAACAAGAAGAGGTTAATTATAAAATAACAACTGAGATTATGATAAAATATAAGTTTGAACTTTGACGCCTAAAGTAAGTGAAAATCCTTCCTAAGAAAATGTAATACATAAAAAGCTAGTATTCAATTGAAACTGCTGGCTAAAACAATACAGAAGAAAATATGAGAGTTGAAGAGAATATCAGAAAAGTCAAACTCCTTTAGTAAGCATTGCTGCATTTGAGTTTTGTTTGTAAAGTGTGATCAATGCCAGCATCTGCACCAAATCCATTCATTCTTACCATTAGATCCTCTAAAGAGGCTACAATCAATGCCAGCATCTGCAACCAACATATTATTTCTGCCTCCGTCTATCAAAATAAATCCAAACACAAACTGGTCAAATTCAAAGCAAATGTTGGAGAAATGTAACCAAAGAGGTTGAAAAGCTTACAAATACTAATAACTCAAATGTTTGATTATATGTGTACTATTTTCTCTCTCTTGAGTACCCTTATTATATACTTATATTTCATACACATGGATTAAGAGGTCAAACAAAATGTTAATTTGGTGTAGCCAGTTACTATGCTGTACACTTAATCAACAATTATTTTGGTGAAAATATCAAAAGAAAAAATTCTAAAAAGATCTTAAAAATAAAACTGAGTCCAACCCACATAAAAAAGAATGACATCATTTTCAATCTAAAATTTTAAGGAATTAGATTTGTAGGTCTTTTTGTTATATGTTGCTCAAAAATCTCATTTATCACACTTGGATACCTAATACATTATTCTATTAAAAGTACAGAACATCAACAAAATTGAATTAGTATTAACTAATTAGTTAATTAATCAAGTGAGAACTGACCCCATTTTCACTGTTGAGAAGTAGCTCCTTAATCTCCAAAATGTGATTAATATTCTGGCGTTCCTCCTCCATCTTTCCATATATTTCCTCGATTTCCTCCATGCTGTAATTGCTTCTTTGATCAAAAGTAACTACCTGTTGATTAAGCTCTTCAGTTGCACACTCATATTTCTTGTCCACGATCTTGGTGTCTTCAACTTTTGATTGGTGGCGATCCATTCAAATTTCAATCACCTTAACAAACTTCATGGTAAGTAAGTGGCACTGTTAAAATGGATGGAATGAGGAAGGAAGAGACTGAAAGTGGATGAAGGAAAAGATTGTTAGATAAGAAAAAAGTTTGAAAAATGTTTGAACAGATTTATGTCACAAAATGTTTCCATACCAAACAAAGAAGAAATATGTGAAATTTGATCTAAAATTGCAAACATAATTTATTATTCAAAAGCAATTATGGGAAGTTTGTTTCTCTTTTAGTAAATTACATTATTACTCTTAAGACTAATTAAATTACATAAATATTTTTCACAGTTTTAACATTTGAAGGAACTTTCTTTAATACATATTTTAATGTTCTTCAAACACTTCCAGGGTTAGTATATGTTAAAAAAAGTGTGGACTTAATATTTTTTAAATAATTAAGAAAAGTAACTGTACAAACCCCAGTTTCTGTATTATGATAACAAATAAATAATATTAATAATAATAATAAATTAAAAATTAATAATAATAAATTATATTACTAAAATAATATTTATTTATTTCTTTTCTAAATTAAATCATCTCTAAAAGTTATTATTTTATACTTTGTCTCTTTGATCTACCCATCTTTATTATTATCTTTTTTTTTTTGTCTTGTACGCATTTTTTTCCTTTTTTTTTCTACCAAAGATAATTACAATAAGTAGAGTTTTGCAAAAACATAATTCCTATATATATATATATATATTAAAGAAAAAACAACAAGTTCTGATACTCCTGCTTCTGGTTGTTAGAGATTCACACATATAACAACGAGAACATTAAAATTTTTCTCTGTATTCAAATTAAGCAGTTTAAGTCAAGGCACCAACCTAATAAGCACAAGTAAAAATAAGGCATATGATTGATTGATTGATGAAAAAATAGAGAATGAGTTACCTCAAATGTTGAAATGGGAAAAGAATGTCAGAAAATGAGAGTAAATGCTGCTCTATATACTCAAATTTTAGGAGCAATGTTTCACCCTGAATTTAAAAGCTACTTATGAAAGCTCAGATTATATACTTGAACATTTTTTGTTATCTCAGAAAAAAAGTTTATACTAAGTTCATTTTTGCTGGGAATGTGAGCAATAAAATATTACTGTTATAGGTGTGTACAAATTGAGAAACTATTTGAAAAGGACCATTATAAGTGTTAGTTTTACTTTAAGTGAATAACTGGGACACCTACACTGTGCCATGCAGACTCAGTGTTTTTTATATATTACTGAAACATGTTAGGAAAGAAATACTTGAGTTATGAGTCATTTACTATTTATTCGTTTTTCAAACCTATATTAATTGTTTTATTAATTAAACGGAATCAGAAATATATATGTAGACACAGCGATGATTTCATGTGAACAAAATACTATACATGTTCAATTTCAAACCTCATATATGGTCGAAACTTAGATTTTTAAACAGATTTAACTTTAATAAAACAATATAGTTCAAAAATTTGCAGTAAAAATATTAGTCATGTTCTATATAAATTAAAATATTTTAAATTTGGTGTTCTTTAAAAGTAAAAATTGTCACCTTAATTCAAAGGCTATACTAAAAAAATACAATGAAATCTTATAAATTTTTTTTCTTAAAATCAATGATAATCAGACAAGGAATTAGTTAATTCAGTTAGTTATATTTTCTGATCAATATAAACAACTCATATACCATTAAAATCAATAGATTTTATTTACAAAATTAATAATTTATTTTATTCATTTTAAAAAAATATATTTTAAAAGCATACTTATTATTATTATATATGTACATTATTTATTATTACTACATGAATCATAATCACTAAAATAAGAAATAATAATAATAATAATATCAATAATAATAATAATAAGAATAAGAATAATGTAATATATCTATATGAACAAAAAATCCTCAGTCAAACAACTTTTATTTTGCTAAATTGTTTCATAAATATTTATAATATAAAAAAATGAGAATAAAAAATGAAATAAATATATAAATTAATTTATAGAAAGTAAATTAATTATTTCAAGACATGATTTTAAAATGGACATGGAATTTGGAGAAGACTCATCTTAGCATGAGAGAAGGGTAGATAAATAAATTTCAACTACTTTTGCAAGAGATAGATTGCAGAAAGAGTGTGAAGACTTCAAGAGGCAATTCGAATCTTAGTGAAGATTATCGTGTATTAGATAACAGGTGAAACCTTCTTATTTAGACTGCTTCAAAATTATATGGAAACCAAAAATACAATCAAATGTTATTTTCTTTGCTAGAAAGGCTACTTTAAATTGAATTCAAACTATATATGGAGGAAATTTTTGAAACATCATATTGTTGCATGGAAATGTGTATCCATTAATAACAATTTCTTATCTATTATTTGTGTGTAAGTTAATTATTTATTATATTTGGTAAAATTAGTACTCACAACAATCATTTATGATAACATGTTGAGATGTAAGTTATAATATTTATAAGAAAAATGATAGCGAATTTATATACTTTATTTAGTTGACTCAAAATGATGGAGGTGGTGTTCAACTGATCACAATTTAATATTATTAAAATATGGAAAAAAATCTTAATATTCAATTAAAAAACTTCTTTTTCTTGTTATGATTGACAAATGCAGTCAATCATTTGTATTCAGGTTATACTAAAATTGATATGTTTTTCTGTACATCTACAAACAATTTTATACCATATATATGTATGATTATTTGCGGTTTTTACTTGTGGAAGAAATTTTTTTTGGGAAAAAAAATATAAGTAATCTGTTATAAAATATCGAAACAAATTCTTATTTATTATTATTCTCTTTATAATATAACCTTTTGGTTACAAAGAGTGAGATATATTGATTAGAAATTTTTTATATTGAAGTGAAAAAACATATAAAAAGGTAAACATGAATAATTTAAGTATATATACATAATGAGGAAAATTTGATGTTACGTGGTTGTTTACAAAGTTTATTTTTATACTTAAATTATTGTATTTGATTATTTGTGATAAATTTATTCATTAATATTTATTATTATTATAATTATTGTTTAGTCTCTCTTTTTAATTTTTTTCATCGTCACCAACAACAAATTTCACTTTTTACAAAATAATATGGTACAATCACTTTGTGTATTTTTCTTTCTCCAAATTTTAGCATTATTATGAATATATGTTTTATGCGTTTATTTTTTTTGCCACTACAAGTTTCCTTTTACAATTTTATTATATTTTAGACTTAAGTATGTTTTTATTCTTATGCAATTATATTGCTTGTAGTTTCTTGGAAAAAATATGGTTTTCCTTTGTGTGAATTCTTTGAAGTTATTTTATTATTTATCATCGAGTTTAGTTAATTTTGTAAGGGAAAGTACTTGAAAATACTAAAAATTAAAATTTTGAAAATTACAAAGACAAAAGAATTTCATAGATAAAAAAACAAAATTGTTACAATTATAAGACCTAAAACATATTTAAATATTTTAATTTAATTTAATTTTTATATGACAGGAAAGAACTTGATATAAAATTATCATATGATGAGTTGTTTTAAAAATTTAAAAGTATAAATAAAATTGCACATATTTTGAAATATTAATAAATAATACATGAAATGAAATTTTTTCTCACCAGTTATTTCGATCAAGCTCCGCCACTTGTTATAATGATTAAGCTCCCCAATTATACATGTCTACGTTAACTTTTTATCCTTTAAAATAATAATTATTTAATTTTTCAATTTATTATTATTATTACATCATATTTGTATTATATGGCATTTGACATTTGTAAAAAAGACAATTTTAACTAATTCTAGTGATTTATTTCATTACCAACCTGCATAACCCAAACTAATGCAAGTACTGGTGAATGACAAGTTAGATTTGGTTGACTTGTTAGGTTGAGATTTATTTATTTTTCATTAATTTTAGAATTAAATATGTTTTTAATTTATAATAAAGTATTAGATTTTTTTTTGTTCCCTAATATTGTTCAAAATTTTTGTCCTTAATAAGTTTTTTAGTTTGTTTCTACTTTCAAAATGGTTTAAACAACGCTTTAAATATTGAAATAAAGTGATTTGTATAGCATCTTTTAGATTAAAAAAATAAAAAATATATATATTTATTAGGAATTAAAAGTTTGAAATTTTTTTATTATATATAGAAAAATGGTAATTTATTGAAAGTAGGAGTATATTTAATCCTTAATTTTATTATTGAGATATTTAAATGATTTATTATATTATTAATCTGATTTATTTGTGTCTATTTTATGATTGATATATACAATAGTACTTTATATTTTTTATTTTCTATATTTTTATTTATTCTGTGAGTTATTTATATGAGTTATTATTTTAATTTTTTTTAGCGAACCAAATCAAGATTTAGTTGGATTTAGAGCTGACAAATTCTTTGTGCGCCTCCATAACGTTTTCCTACACCTCTCTCCTACACCTCTCTGACACTTTAAAATCCAATATTGACTTTATGAAAGTAATATAATGAGCATTTTCAAAAATAAAGTTATTCAATTTATATTTTAAAATAAAATATAAATTGGATGGTATTTTATCAAGTTTATATTTAAAAAAAATTATAAATCAGATAAGATGTCATCCAATTTACATTTTATTTTAAGATGTAAATCGGATGACACCTCATTCGGTTTATTTTAAAAAAAACTGAATTGTATCCCATTCGGTTTACATTTGAAAAAACTATATAGACCGGATGAGGTGTCATCCAATTTATATTTTCTTGACACTTCATCTAGTTTACATAATTTTTCAAAACATAAATCGGATGACATCTTATTTGATATACATAATTTTTTAAAACGTAAACCGGATGAAGTGTCATCCAATCTATATTTCAAATAAAATATAAACCGAATGTTAGTCATTCAATTTATAAAATATTAATTTTAATAAAGAGTGAAGGAGGTGGATGGTAATATTGACTTTTGCAATTTTATACAAAGGTATAATAAACCTTTTATATGTGTTATGGAGGTGAACGACGAGATCATGGAGGTGTAGAAAGAATTCGTCTCTTGAGCTCAATAATAAAATAGGCTCAACAATCCAACCTTGTTTTTTTTATAAGTTGGTTTAATAAGTTTCTTTTTTTCACCCTTCATTGATTTTAGAATGACTATCCGAAAAGTCATTCCAAGATGAACAGGAAATGTCACCATTTACAAAACATAGCCCATATAAAACGAAAAGAATTAAAAGACTGGGCTAGCCCAAAAATCATTAAGCGGGTTGAGCCCAATTCGGTAGCTACGAAGGCTCCTCGGACTAAAATAAATAATAAAATAAAAAGATAGGTGTTTGCTTCCTGCACCCCCATAACTTTAAAATACCTGTTTTACCCTTTGGCATTTCATTTGAAAGTTGGTTCCTCCCTTCCTCCCTTGTCGATAGTTTTCTTCTACAGCTGATTTTCTCTGTCGTGATTCAAAGTACAACCATTTCAATGAGCTGTAGTGGTGGTGATTTGAAGTTGTATAGCCTCAAGTATGTAAAAAAAGTGTGAATGTTCACAATTGGAGTTTGATTTTGTTGTTATGATTGTAGTTGTACTTTTTTTTTTATCATAGATTTTGGAATAGAAGCTTCTGGAAAACAAATTTTAGAAGGTAATTATTGAAAAAGAAAATTTTGACGTTTATGGGAGTTTATTTTTACTTCTTAAAGAAAACACATTTTGGAATACTAATACTAATATTTTGTAATGATTAATCAAAAGATTTCTAAAACTACCTTTTTGAAATACATGTTCTATACATAATTTCAGAAATAGTATTATTATGAAACAATTTTTTAGGATCCATAACACATAATTTAAAAGGTAAAATATGTATTATTGACCATTCCAAATATTATGACCTATGACCATTCACAATATATATGTGATTCTGGAAGCTAAAAAGATGATTTAATTTTGATTTTTTTTTAAACTTAAATTTGATTTTGTTAGATTTATTATGGGTTATGATTTTTAATAGGGATATCAGATGAAGTTCACATATTGTCTTTTGATATAATGTATAAATGTGTGTCACAAGATTATAGTGATGCATTTACAATGAAATAAATGTTATTGTCATATAAGTATTTTGATATGATAAAGTTTTTAGGAAAATATAGTGAACAAAATATAGGTATTGGCTAATCAGAAAGACTGTTGGAATAGACAAGAAAGTTATTATTGTGATATTATAGTCAGATATAATAAATGGATAACAAGAAAGGAAAATCTTGTGATAGAAGAAGTAAATACATAAGAGACATGAAAGAATTAAAAATAAATACTAATGGAAGTAGGAATTGTAAATATCATTTTAGACTGCTAGGGAAATTGGTGAAAGATAGTGAATGATTGATTGTAAAATTATTCTGTGTCTTTCATAATCATAATTAAAAATATATTACACATGTTACAACAAAACTCTACTTTGTAAAAAAGGTCTCTTCTTTTTTTCATTTTTAGTATTAATATTTATTATTTTTTTCCAACTTGAGGTGTTAATATTATTAACTTCTACATATCATAAGTAATAATAGTTATTAAATACTATTTCAATGGTCCAATATTTGTTTAACATTTGTTTAATTAATTCATTATTAATAAATAGTCATTTAATAAATAGTGCAAATTACAATGGTATAAGTATGATTCACATTTGTTGGAGAAAAAAAATATTTCAAATTACATCAATTATCTCATACAAAAATTAGATAAACTAAATCATAATTAAATTGTGTTCAAGTGTAAGTATGACAATATTATTTTTGAGGAGACTGTTACCTTGTTTATCATTCCCCACTAAATTTAGATTAAATCACAATTAAGTCATATAATTTGAATTGTTATACTCTTAAATATAAAAAAAATTATCATAACTAATAATTATAGTTTTTTAAAAGATAAGAAGTATATACAATAAATTTTTATTATTTTATGTAATTCAAGTAATTGTTAGAGTTCTTTAGACATTTATATTTTTTAGGAAATGAATTCTTGTGAAAAAATTTTATTTGAATAATTAGACTTTTAATTTAATTTAGATATGCATCCTGCAATCTTTTTATTTACAATTTTAAGTATTAGCTATGAAATTATTTGTTGTAATGTTAATGGCTACAGCTTGCGCAAGTGTCAAGGATTGTGGTAGAATTAATATCTTGATGGCATACATTGTCAGCTAATCTAAGTATTTTATTTTCTGTTTCTTCTAATTTTTAATTTTTAATTTTTTTTTATTAATTCTTGTAGTGTTATGGAAACTCATGCATGGAGTCAAACCTTACAGAGTTTCAGAACCCTCTGTACTCTTTCTCGCTTCCCTTCCACCTGAACCCCAATGAGTTTGTTCCAAAAATCTCAAACCAAAAAAGGAAATCCTTCAGAAACTTTAGCTGTTTAAAATCATTCAAAAATGTCGGACTCGTTTGATCCAACGGCTTTACACTTCACTTAATTTTGTACATCAAAAAGTTCACATCCTCTGTTGTTGAGGTCAAACAAAATTGTGGGGGCAGACAAAAGTTTGAGGAAATCAAACTGACAAAAAATTCAGATTCAGTGATGAACAACCATCTCTAGGAATAATCTAATATCTTGTAGGTCCATGTTCCTTGATCCTGTCTCAGGTGGTTCTTCCGTGGACAGTTGTTTCCTCTTTTCCTGCAACACCAACAGTTTCTCTTCAATGCTGTTTGAAGCAATGAATCGAACAATCTTCACGGGCTGTTTCTGTCCAATGCAGTGGACACGATCCATTGCCTGTTCTTCAACAGCGTGGTTCCACCACGGCTCCATAAAGTAGACTCTAGAGGCAGCTGTCAGATTTATACCTGCACTTGAAATCTTGAGGCTTGCGAGCAGAACAGTTGGGCCATCACCTTCTCGGGCTTGAAACTGTTCAATAACATTGGCTCTGTGTTTAGCATTCATTGTCCCATCAAGACGCAAAGTCTTGAAACCAGCTGCCTTCAGAGGCTCTTCAAGTAACACCAGCAACTTTCTAAATTGTGAAAATACAACTGACTTTACAGATGGATGTTGGTCCCTTGATTCTTTCAGAAATTTTATCAGGGTAGACACCTTCGATGATAACTGTGTTTCTGATTCTGAGCTCAGTTCAGCACTGTTTGTCTCTGGCTGGAGAGGGGGTGAGAACAAGTCAGATTCTGAGAGTTGTCGCCGGCAAAGAGGACAACCGATGGATTTCTTCTTTTCTAGAGATCTCATGATACAGTCACGGCAGAAAATATGAGCACAACGTGTGATCACAATCTCCATTGAAGGAGATAAGCAAATTGGACATTGAAAATCTTCGCCTTCTTCTAGCTGCCCAAGTATTGTTTGCAGCAATTCAGGATTATAAGAATCAACTGCTTCTTCTCCTGTTAGTAAAATAAAACCTCATGTCAGACATCTTTATAACTCACCTAATTGAACTTGAGGAAGGTACTTTTCCACACCCCAATAAGACAATAAGAGGTACATAAATTATTTCACCACATAAAGCTGAAATATTCCATTCATATAATTCCTTGCAAACAATGCTTCGAGAATCAGAACTTCATAAAGCTGCAATATTCCACTTATAGGAAGAGCAATTTATACATGTATTGTCAAGGCTGCAATTTATACATGTATTGCTGGTAAAAGTTTCTTTGAAGTTGAATGGGAACAATATCTCATAAGTATAATGCTTTTTTGAACTAAATTCAGGCTGAAGCAATTATGGCACAGAAAAAGAAAGCCTGAGAAACCTAACTGAACCACTGATTGGATCAAGTCGAGGAAACCATTGAGTAAATTTATCTGTAAGCCAAAATTATACCTTCACTACTTGTAATGCTGCGGTATGGCTGAAATTTATACAATTTCATGTCAGAACAGATTTGGCGAAGTCTTAGAATACAACTTAGCATCTCGGTATAGATGGAATGTGGATTAATCTCGCAGGCAAATCTTGTTCTCAACAATGCCTGTGTTATCTCTTTCTCCCGATCATACAGCTGACGTTGTTCCATAGAAAGCTCAACATAACAAATCTCAACGGTTTTCGGTGGCAGACACACCAATGCCATATCTTTTGTTCTTCGCAAAGCAATTGCTTCCATCAAAACCTACAAAATAAACCAGGAAAAACGTAATCTTACACAAAAATATAAGACAGAAAAATACAATAAGAATAATTATTAACCATCATTAAAATTAAGCACAAAAAATTGAACTGCAATTCAGCATTACCGGCTGCATATAAACTAAATAAAGACTTGAACCAATGTTACACTACAGTTTATGGCCACTTGCAAGGGAAAACCCAATCATATTGTGAAGAAAAACAACTAAACATACATTGTGTTACCTGCAATAGTGTGAGGCCGTTCTCTAGGCCCTGATTAAGAGGGCGTTGCACCAACTCACTCCAATGTCTTCGCTCCGAAAACGGACTAAACCGCAAAAAGACCATGAAAGAAAACAAATCAATGCAGCCAGTTAGAATCGGTGTCCCTGTTACTGCCCATCTGTACTTGCCTTTCAACTTGCGAACCACCCGACTCTGTTTGGCAGTGATATTCTTGATGGCGTGTGCTTCGTCCAATATAATTCTCCGCCACTCCATTTTCCTTGCCGGCCTATCCTTCGATTCATAAGACAAAGTAGTGTATGTAGTCAACACCAAATCATACTCCTTAAGCTCCTCAATATCCTCTGTCCTTCTTTCGCCGTAATACAAGTAAGTCTTGAGTGCACCAGGCACAGTGTGATCGTCCAACTGCGTTATCCATGCCGACATAACAGAAGGAGGACACACCACCAACGTTCCTTCTGTTCTCACTCCGGTTTCAAGGGAGTACTCACCTTCATTCCGGCCTTGATTCTCTAAAGAAACCGACTTTCTGTCCGTTCTCCATTTCATAGAGACACCCATTTGGCTCCCTTTATCAAAAGCAATCAGAGAAAGCAAAGTTAAGGTCTTTCCTAACCCCATCCCATCGGCGAAGATGCCACCTCGCAAAGGGTCGGGCCTTATATGGGTTTGATAATCGGTTAAGATATTTACGAACATGCCATCATTTTCTTCCCAAAAGGGCGGCAATTCATCAGCGTTTTCTTTGCGAACAAGCCACGCCAGACCCTCCTTCTGGTGAGGGAGAAGCTCGGTTCTGATGATGCTCCTGGGAGGCTCCAAGATATCGATGGCGCGGTTCTTGTTGGCGAGGTTGATGTTCACGAGGTCGAAAATGGCGTCGACGGTCATGGACTTTTTCTGCGCCTTGGTGGCCTTAACGGCGGTCGATTCAGAGGAGGTGAAGGCGGCTTCGGACTCAGTGATGAGTCTGCGGGGGGAACGGGAGATGGCGTCTTTGACGACGGCAAAGTCGTGGAGGCGGGCGAAGATGTGGATTTGGCAGAGGATTCGCCAGGTTTTCCGGCCGTCGGGTACGATGGCTTCGACGTGGATGATGTCGCTGTCGATAAGAGGGGAGAGGACGGCGGCGATGACGCTTTCAATGTAGCCGAGGGGCTGGCCTTGGATGTTGCTGACTTGGATGGCGTTGGCGTCGTGGGTGTTGTCGGGCTGACGGTGGAGGATGACGAGGGAGCGGCCATGGACGGTGGCGTTATGTTGTTGCACGCCGACGATGTTGGCCTCCATGAAACCGAGCAGGAATTGGTCTGAAGACGAATCCATGGTGTTGGTTCTTGGCTTCTTGGGTTGTTGGGGTTTTGGTCTTTCGACTTTGAATTGAAGAGGTATTTAAACGCCAAGAAACTTCTCCCCGCGTGTCTTTTTTTTTTCTTTTCGTTTATAGTATTTTTTTAGATTCGCACATAAGAAAGAATTTTAAAAACTACGAAAATTACTTATGTGCACGTGTGATTTTTCTTTTAGTCATTTTTTCATATGTCATTTTTTATATTGAGGAAAGAAAAGTGTAAAGCAGATAAACAAAAGATAAACAAGAAGTAGACTAAACATAAAAAATTTTGAATTGAAAATATACATAGGATAAAAGCAAATTCTATGATTGGATAAAGAAAATATAGGTACAAACCAATTTTCTGACTATTTAATTTAATTTTTGTTTTATTTCATTACTTTGTATTTCTATCATTATTTTATTATTTGAAATATTATTATGATTATTATTATAATAATAATTATTATTACTATTATTATTAGCGGCAAGAGGTGTCGTGTCATAACATTTTTATTACATTAAAATATATATAAATTTACAACTTTTACAATTTTATTATTTTGTGAATAATTTACCTAAAAAGGAAAATTAATACAATAATATATATATATATATAATTTGTAAAAGTAGTATTAAAAAGTTATATAACTATTATTTAAAAAATATTTAGTTATTTAAAATAAAAAAATTATTTAATTATTTATTTTATTAAATAAATAAATTAATTACTTTTTATTTATTAAAGAATAAAATTATTCAATTAAAAGATGAGGCTAAATAAAGTTAGAAAATGATATATCCCCTTTATATAATATTATGTACGTATTATTATTAGTAGATTTAGTTTAAATTTTTCATAAAATTTTTTAATTGATTCTTATTAAAAAATTTCATAAAATTTTTACAGTTTTTAATGGAGTCCTATCATTTATTTTTTATTTTTTTTTCACTTGGTGGCGTGATTGTTATTTTTTCATGTCATTTTGTTTATTATGTCCACGTGTTAAAAGAATTTGAAAACTTCTAGTTAATGAAAAATTATATTATTATTATTAATATAAAATGACAAGAGATTTTAATTATTTTTATTGAAAATGTGTTCACGACGCAACTAAAATTAATATAATTAAAATTTATTTTAGGAATTATTTACTTTAAGAATTGAGTTTTAACATTTCATTGGACAATCCTACAAATTTTTGCTGTGTCACTATTATACGTGGGATCTAAATAACATATAATATGTAAACTATAATACCTTCTTAATTAAAACAATAAAAAATACTTATTATTTTACGTTAATGATGATATAACTGTATATTTACCATAAAACTTCTATATATTTTTTAATAAGTGTTATACACAAACAAGTAAGATCACATGATAATATAAACTATATGTAAAATTAAACAATAAAGACTCAGTTAAAAAATATAAATTCTTTTAGTATTTAATAAAAATAAAAAATTTAATAAGAATTAATTAAAATTACTTGAATGTATGAAGTTAAATCTTAATTAAATATTGAATTGTAGAATGAGTGGGCTTCAAGAGGAGGAATTGGTGAAGTGTGTGTAGTTCCGATTACATAAATAAGTCATTTTATGATTCGTGTGTTTTTTAAGTAGGCATACAAAATATGTTATATGTCAAACTTGATTTTAAAACTAAACTTCATTTAATATTTGTTTATATGATATATTAAAGTATTAACATAAAATGAACTTTTAAATAAGTTCACGAGTCAGACTGCACTTATAAGAAGGTCACAAGTAACACCACCAATGTTTAAACTATGAAATTGTAAAATAAAAATTACTTTTAAATAGAGTTTGACTTATCCTAATCCATTCCTTCCCCTAATTATCATAATCGATTATTAGTTGTGTTTTACACCATTTCTTCACATTTTTTTTTTCATTTAAGAAAGCAAAACTTTTTAGGTGGATCTCACATGTTTTCAAATTTTCATCGTTCCAATTTTACATTATTTTACTTTTATTAATATATTTTATATTTTTTCCTTCCATTTCTATCATACTAAATATAATCTTATTTCTGCATTTGAAAAAGAAAGTTCACAATTTTTAAAATATTTGAATGTAATAAATTTAATTAATCTCATTTCAAATATTTTAATTAAATTAGATAATTCAAATTCATTAAATTTTAGTTTCTTTTATAAAATATTTTAATTACTACTAAATGCAAAAAAAAAAAAATATTAAACCGTTGTTAATAATTCAAAAGGATTAATATTAATAATTTTTTATTTTAAAATTTTTTCAATTGATATTAATTAACCTTTTTCTTCATTAATGTTGGTTGAAATTATTTTTAGTCCATATCGATTATAGTTATTTAGGTTGATATCCATCAAAGTTATATTATTAATTAAAATTATTTTTGTTGACTCTTCAATTAAGTTGAGTAAAACAAGCTCTTAATTAAAAAAATGTAATATCCGTCTTAGGATGATCACTTGTCGCCTAAAGGCTAACAAACATCACCAAGGAATAATTCTTAAAACAAGGACGATCACCTATCGCTCTAAGCCGACAACCTTATTATCAGAAGGACTATTACTTATCGTCCTAGGCCGACAACGTTACTACCAATAAGTGATTATCAATAGTTAAAACGTACACGCAACCTCTGGCAAGGCATCTGCAAAAGCTGACATGACGTAAGTTTCAACTCAAGCATAAGCCCTATAAATATGTGGGTAAGCAAGGTCCGGTTACCCAAATTTGCAAGTTACACACCCCTTAATGCCAACAGGGGGCAGATACTTGAAGAAGCCCTCAGCGCAGATTTCTTGGCCATCCCTAGAAAGGCGACCACCCTCAGGAATGCTAATACCACCAAGCATTGTCGTTTCCACCAGAACTATGGACATACTACAGAAGAATGCGTAGCGTTGAAGGATAAGATTGAAGAACTAATCCAAGCAGGCCACCCACGATAGTTTGTGCGTGGTCTGCATGGAGCAGCAAGAAGACGGCGAACTTCCGAGAGGAGAGGGGAGTCGCGAGGAGAGCCCAGAAGGCGGACAGGAGAAAGGGCGAAAACCTCTCAAAGGGTATCGCCACAAACTCCAAGCCATAATACACAGGTTAGAGGGGTCATCAACACTATAACAGGAGGATTTGCTGGCGGAGGCTCATCGGCCTCAGCTAGAAAAAAGCATTTGAGGGTTGTGCAAGCAGTAAACACAATAACTATGCCTATTCGGTGAAGAATGCCACCAATCACTTTCACCAATGCGGATTTTAAGGGGATTGATCCATTATAGGATGATCCGATGGTGATCACAGTTGAGATCGAAAACTTTGCAATATTGAAGACCCTGGTAGATCAAGGTAGTTCTGTATTATATTGGAGTACCTTTAAGAAACTCCACATTCTGGATAGTGAAATACAGTCGTATGAGAACTAGATAGTAGGGTTTTCAGGGGAGCCCGCGAACACAAAGGGTTATATAGATCTGTAAACTAAGTTTGGAGGAGAGGGCGAGTCACATTAAAAAACTGTAAAGATACGTTACCTGTTGGTAGAACTGAACACGTCTTATAATGTGCTCTTGGGAAGACTGTCACTAAACCTGTTGGGGGCGATAATGTCAACACCACATTTAGCCATGAAGTTCCCTTCGCCTACAAGCGACATCATCACAATGCTTGTCAATCAGAAGACGACCCGAGAGTGTTACGTTGCAAGTCTCAGGATTGAGCCTATCGGTCAGACGACAACCAGGATAGAGGAAAGAGTTTCTAAAAGGAGCCACATGGTGGCAGTGGCAGAGTTGGTCCCTAGGCTGGAGGAAGTTAGGGTGGAGCCTAAAGAAGAGACTCAATGTGTACCTTTGATGGGAGAAGACAAAGTCACCAAGATAGGCACGTCTTTGTCTAAGGAAGATGCCAACCAACTCAGTCGTATCTTGCAAACAAACGTAGATGCTTTTGCATGGACTGCTGCAAACATGCCAAGCATCGACCCAACAATTATCGCGCATAGGTTATCAACGTTGAAAGACTCTAAGTCGGTCGCCCAGAAGAAGAGGAAACTAGGGGAAGAAAAGAGGATGGCTGCAAGAGAGGAGGCTGGCATGTTGTTACAAGCAAGGTTTATCCGGGAAGTCCATTACACCACACGGCTAGCCAATGTAGTGTTAGTCAAGAAACCAAATGGCAAGTGGAGAATGTGCACAAACTACACTGACCTCAACAAGGCCTGCCCAAAAGATTCATATCCTTTGTCGAGTATTGATCGCCTGGTCAGAGCAGTCAAGCACAGATACATGAGTTTCTTGGACGCCTTCTCCGGATACAATCAGATTAGTATGCACCCATCTGATGTAGCTAAAACTGCCTTCATGACCGACAACGCTAATTACGCATACAAAGTCATGTCGTTTGACTTGAAGAATGCGGGTGCAACGTACCAGAGGCTAATAAACAAGATATTCAAGGGACTGATCGGTCGTGGTGTGGAAATATATGTGGATGACATGGTCGTCAAGTCAGCTTCATGTAGCCAACATATTCAAGACTTGAACCAAGTGTTCCAGGAGCTGAAGGCAGTCGGCATGTGCCTAAACCCCAACAAGTGTGTTTTCGGGGTCGAAGGGGGAAAGTTTTTAGGGTTCATGTTGACAAACAGAGGGATCAAGGCTAATCTCGACAAATGTCAGACGATTATGGAGATGCAAAGTCCAAAAAACATCAAGGATGTGCAACACCTAGTTGGGAGAGTTGTAGCCCTGTCGCGATTCATGCCTAAAATGGCGGAAAGGATCAAGCCCATATTAAGCTTGTTAAGGAAAGTGTCCCAATTCAAGTGGAATGAACAGTGCGAAGAAGCATTCGCTTAGCTGAAAACATTCCTGGCCTCTCCGCTAGTAATACAAAAACCTTGCCAGGATAGGCCTATCATAGTTTACCTGTCAGTTTCAGCAGAGGCAGTTAGTGCAGTTTTGGTCCAGGAAGTCGATGGTGAACAACAGCCTGTGTACTTTGTAAGCAGAACCTTGCAAGAGGTAGAAACAAGATACCAAATGATCGAGAAGGTGGCTCTCGCTTGGTAACCACAGCCAGAAAAATGCGTGCATACTTCCAAAACCATGAGGTCACTGTAAGGACCAACTACCTAATAGCTCGAATATTGTCAAAACCTGACTTGGTCGGATGAATGATCACTTGGTCCGTTGAGTTGTCGGAATATGCCATTCGGTACGAGCCACACGGGGCGATCAAAGAACAAGCACTGGCCAACTTCATAGTAGAAATGAGGCAGGAACCTTCGGAAGCATTAGGAGACCATCTTGTGTGGATTGTGTATGTAGATGGATCGTCGAATAACAAGGGTGTCAGGGCAGGAGTAGTACTAGAAGGACTAGGTGGGCTTGTGGTAGAAAAATCTTTGCGTTTTGGATTCAAGACATCCAACAATCAGGCTGAATACGAGGCCTTAATAGTAGGACTTTGGCCCAAGATATGGGGGCGAAGGATGTCATATGCAAAAGCAACTCACAGCTAACAATAGGACACATAACTGGAGAGTTCTAGGTTAAAGACCCCTTACTGTTAAGATATCCATCAAAGTTATATTATTAATTAAGGTTATTTTTGTTGACTTTTCAATTAAGTTGAGTAAAACAATCTCTTAATTAAAAAATGTATTATTTGCCTTAGAACGACCACCTGTCGCCTAAAGGATAACGAACATCACCAAGGAACAATTCTTAAAACAAGGACGATCACCTATCGCTCTAAGCCGACAACTTTACTACTAGAAGGACGATCACCTATCACCCTAGGCCGACAACTTTACTACAAGTAAGTGATTCTCAGTAGTTGAAACGTACACGCAACCTCTGGCAAGGCAGTCTGCAAAAGCTGACATAACATAAGTTTCAAGTCAAGCATAAGCTTTATAAATACGTGGGTAAGCAAGGTCAAATGTATGCATAACTTAAGTAATTCTTACCTCATCTCTAATAACCGAACACTTACTTGAGCGTCAGAGTGTTATTCCAAGTACACCCCCTACTATGGTGTGGGCGAGGACTTCACGGACTGGGGCGAGAATTTTACAAATCCGTGTGAAAACTTTATAGACCAGGACTGGACTCAAAGTGTGAAGACTACAGGCGAAGACGTATTCGGTAAAGAGATTTGAACTATTCAAGTTACATTGGGCTAAGTGGAAAGGTTCCTAAGTTTTGTGTAAGACCAAAAAATAATCTTAGTTAACATTTATTGAAAGTGTTTTCGTGGTCAACAATAGAAAAAAAATTCTAATAAAATATTAATAAAAATTAATATTATTGTAGATGATAAAAATAATAACAACCATAAATATCACACACACAAAAAATCATGAAAAGACGGTAAGTGATAATCCTTAACATTAATTGAAAAACCTTAACTAACATATAAATAATACTAGTCTAGAACAACAATTCTAATAATATAATTTGAAAATAATTTCTTTCAACATTAATAAAAAGTCATAATCGAACTAAATTTGAAAGTAGTTATTTCAATAATGTCTTCACCTTAGTCAAACTGATGACCTCCAAACCAAAATTAAGTTAATGAGAAGAAATATAAATTTGAACATGTCAAGAATTTCAATTTTTTTTTTTAGAAAATTATCTAATTTAAGGTAATTTCATTACTCTCATAAAATTCTAGAATTTTAAATCTTTTATAATTTTTCACTTAAACAACATATTTTATCATAAAATATTTTGAATTTAATATAAAAGTGAAATATGATCTTAATATTCTCTCCGAATACACATATAAAGTGACATGAAAATAAAATATAAGAAAAAAACTATAAGCAATTATAGTGTAAACCCTAAACCAATAAAATCCAATCTACAACTTTATCTTATCTCTACCTCATAACATTTTTGTGAGTCGAATTAGAATGATTAAGTTATAATTATACTAAATTAAAATTGGATTGAGAAACAAATTCCTGAGTTTTTAACTCATGAACCTAACATAATCCAATTATATAATAAATATATAATAAAAACTTAATTCTTTAATAATTTTTTTAAGTTTTATGATATAAGTATTGCTTATGTATATTTACCCATTTCAAATCAAGTATGATTAAGTTAAATATAATTTTAATTCAATCCATTCAAATTTAATTAGGCTGTTTAAGAAAGTACACTAATTAGATATAACTTATACCAACTAAACTGAGAGACTCATATCTCTTACTTGGAAAACTCAATAGTCTTAAAAGCCTATCTCATTTATAAATCCAAATAATTTTTAATTATTTTAATGAAATAATGACATACTTGTTCAAAATTTGGAATTTCTCCTTCAATCCAAATAACATACAAATATGCACACTAATCCTCCACTCAAATAACCACCCTTTACAAATATGCACACTAATCCTCCACTCAAATAACCACCCTTTCTTTGACTTGTCGTGATGTATCAATATATATCTATGACATTACTTTAGACAATATAATGTTGTATTAAACATAATGTTGTAGCATTTGACACTTGAACAAACACTTGCATCTTATATATATATATATATATATATATATATATATATATATAAAACTCATATTTTA
>Ga0209489_100960_pt1 | contig 57895 bp, 26 predicted proteins | sample SiratrowhiteBW_FD_187527 | JGI IMG/M metagenome (GOLD analysis project Ga0209489, IMG submission 187527) | Root nodule microbial communities of legume samples collected from California, USA - Siratro white BW (SPAdes) (version 2) | ecosystem: Host-associated > Plants > Roots > Nodule | place... | reverse complement strand
TATATATATATATATATATAATTTTTTTATTTTTTTTAGAAAGTTAGAAAGGACAATATATCGTGAACAGAGAATAAATTGTTTTACATTAACTCTCAAGGTTTTTAAATAATAAAAAATATTATATTTTGAATTCTCTTATGCGAGAAAGAATTTATAAATTATCAAAAGGAATTATTTAGAATTTTAAAGCAAAAATATACTATTGAAATAAAAATTTAATAAGATGATATAAAATAGTGTCTGAAAACAAGATATTGCAATGAAGCTCCAATCTTGAAGGACTTTGGTATTCACTCATCCCTTTTGCCAAAGCCTTTGCTCTCACACCCTTCGTTGTCAGACACTGCATCTTGGGCCACTCTGTGTTACTTTAGCAGGTATTAATACCATTTCTCTTGCTCTCTATGTCTGTTTGTCCTTTCGATATCTGTTTATATTTGGATTATAAGCAAGGCTTCGCTGAAATTCGTTCGTCTTCCATGGTATGGGAATTGCATTTCAAAATTCTAATAAAACTTTAAGAATAAAGTGTTATGATGATATCATAATGGTGTAACTCATGTAAGCAAAAAAGAATCCAGTATGTGGTTAGGGACCCTTCAGCACAAGTTTAATTAGTGGTTAGTTTGCTTTCTAGCTCCTTTTCAATATATGGAGTCGATGGGAGAGTTTGAGAGGTCACCCCGCGTGGGCGAGAAATTGATTTTGCAAATGTGGGGTTTTGGACGACTGAGAGTGTAAATTGGTTGAATAAAAATGTTATGGTGGGTGAGGTCAAAGGAAGGAAAGGTGGGAAGGTGACCTAATCTGTGTTGTTGCCCCTTTTTGTTTGCTTTGTTGTTAATCTTGAATTGAATCAATTTTTCAGTTTAGTTAAAATTGGTTTTGAACCAAAGGGATTTAAGTTTGATGGTTGAAAATTTAGTAGTAAAATGTAAGTTTTTTATCTATCAGAAAAACTTACCACCAACAATTGTTTCTATTCAAAATCAGTTTGAGATAGCAAAAGGCCTTTACTAATTGCGTTGCTTTCTTTTTCTCCGTCTGACAGTGTTGGTGACGTCAATCTTTGCTCTTCTTTACAGAGTTGCTGCCGTCAATCATTTTTCTTTTTCTCTTTACTGGTATGTGCCTTCAATCTTTCTTTTTGTCAGTTTGCTGTTTGCTTCTTATTTTTCTCTTTATTGGTATGTATTAGCCACTAGATTTCAATATAGATCAGGAGCGACCTCAAGTAGAAAATATATGAAGTTAAAAATGGAAAGATTTAGAATGGAAAAAACTAGCTTTGTAAAACAATGAAACATTGTGGGCAATTTTGAAAATGACTTGGTGATAAAAGAAATCATTAGTATAATGGAGCTAATTATATTAATTAAAATGCATAGCTAAGGTCTGGTTACAAAGAGATAGAGTTTCCATGTAAATAATGCAATTCAACTTCGGTTAGTAATAATAGATACCACACACTAGAAAACTGAGAATGCAAGATTTAGATAACCTCTTAAATCCCAAATAAGATTAATAATGAAGAAGAAGCGATTGAAAGAGACCGACAGAGAAATCATTTAGTTAATTGACACTATTTTTTTGGAATTAGTCCATATAGGTTACATTAGTTGGTTTTATATATTAATAAGTTGGAAAACAATACTAGAGTATAGAAATAGTATACACTTTTTGTTGGACCGTGTCTTAGGAACCACAGGCACCCAGGGAAGAAAATCGAAAGTGAGATTTGATTGTGGGGTTGAATTTTTTTTTCCCGAGTTTTTAAGTTTACTGCGTTGGGGTAGCTGCCACTTGGGAACAATTATGGAAATTGAAACTGATCTGTGGAGTGTGGGGAACCGAATACTTACTACTACTTCTACTACCTACCTACCTAAATTTATTTATTTTTATTTTTATTTTTCTTTACCTTTTTGGTATGGATTATATCAATATTGGGGAATACTTGGAGCCTGGTTTACATAAAACAACTCCTTGGAGACCAATTATGTGGGAAGTAGATGCAGTTCGTTATTTTTTTTTTTTTCTGTTTTGCAATAATCTGGTTTGCTTGGGTGGGTTTGTCAACTTCATAATATGTTTTGGGTTTGGGGTTCTCAACCTTTGGTGCTGAACATATCCATTGTCATAATAGTCTGTTTTATACTGATAGAACCTTTTATACTGTCTATGGAACTTACCATTATCGAATCATCCATCAACTAGGCATCATTTAATAATATAATTTGAAAGCTTCTAAAGAAGAAGGATGCCTTGAATCATGGTTTAGTTAAATGGATTTGGTAGAGAAAGTGAAGACTGCATGTATATTTTTCACATGAAACTATCAAATACCAAAATATATAGTATCTAAAATGTGATAGGTGTAAACTATTGCTATCTTATTACACCAAGTTCCCTACAAAAAATAACAAACATAGATTGGCACAAAACAAGTCCACGAATCCAATAAAGTATTACAAGAAGAACAGGGGCATGTATAAAAAGATTTGGGAGAATATCCTATCGAAGAAAAAAAGAGGCTAAAGTTTGACTCGTTTGCATGTAAGCCAAGTGTGACACAGCGAGAGGATGGCGCATGTCAATTCTGATATATAGAACTTTTTTGTGCTGAAAGATAATTGCTGCTGTGTAGCATCATTTTGTTGTGATAAGTTGGAAGCATAGCAATTTGTTGCAAGTAGTAAATTGATAGAAGTCCAAGTATAGAATCCATAGAAACTTGTTAAATAATTATTTAATCAAAAGAAAATTAGTTACACGGTTTTGAATAAGAGAGCAAAATAAGAGCATCGTTTTGAATAATAAAAGAGTAAATAGCCAAATGTGAATCTTTGGAATAAAACTGCAAAGACTAATCAAATAACTCAAATTTAAGAACGATAAAAAGATTAATAAGTGCAAAATGATAGAAGTGTTGTCAGAGATCGATTTCACTATCCCTTTCCATGTACCCTCTTCTCCGGGACAACAAGTTCAATTACACATTTAATTCAACAATCCACAAATTGTCTCTAACTCAAATTCTTGGTGAGAAAGCACCTAGGTCACTTGAGGAAGATCAAGCCGATTCCTTGAGATTTGTGAAGCCACCAACAAGATTAAGGACTTATAACTGGCTTGGTAGTTCCTACCCATGTTCCCAATAGTAGGTTGTACCGCAATTCTTACCTAGACCCTAATTTACAAAAGGGTTTTCCAACTGCAATTAAAAGTATGAAATTGTGATTTGGTTGATTTGGCCAAACAAACATTAAGAACAAGGAAAAAAAATTAATTGAATAACCAACTAATGTTGGAAATGAGAAGATAAATTACATGAGTCAGGTGGCCACATCAACATGTAACAACAAGGTATTTAACTGCTCATGGCTTCACACACAGACTAAAGAAAAGAAAAGAGCTCAGAGTACACAAATATTCTGATAAATGTGTCTGCCTAAGATTATAGGGGGTACTACCTCTAAGATACAAGGTTGTCTGTTGTCTAACCCTATATTTATACCATTTGGAGTTGAGTTTTTTCTTTGCATCATGCTCTTAGAGTGTCTGCCGTGGCAATAACATAGTATCCACGTAGCCCCAATTTTTAATAAGTTGGAGAGTAAAAACCACATCTCTCTCGCTTAAGCACTTCTAAGGCTTGCTTCAATAAGATTTCCTCGCTTAGGCTGCTTGAGCAAGCATATGCTTCACTTGAGCTGACAAAATCTTCTCCTTTTCCTACAAAAATAAACAAAGAACAATCCAACCTAAAATCACAATAAAAAAAAGTAGTAATTGAGTTTGAACTAAAAACTACTAAAAAGACAATAAAAAAGAACCATAAGTGCCCAAATATAAGGCAAAAATAGGATCAAAATATACTAACATTTAACACTTATAAATGACAAGTGTACTTTATACCAAAAACAAGCAATATATTGATGCACAAATTTGTCAAATGTCTTTTTGATATTTAATTGTCTTAGTTTTTCCTTTTTTTTTGTCTGTTGCAGCAAGTAGATTTCTATTTTACCGCTAATCTTTCTCCCCTTAACATTACTAGTAGAGATTTCAACTTCATCTCTCTTATTATTATTATTATTATCAGCTGCATTCTGTATTTGATTTCTAGAGGTAACTGCTTTTTCTTTAAATAATTTCCAAAGATCTTCTTGACATTTTTCGGAGTCATGTTGCAAGATTGAACAAGTCACCAAATTAACAGGTTAGTGTTGTATAAAACATACACAATAAATTAACAGGTCACATATATTTTCTGCATGATAATATGTACGTGAGAGTTTAATAATATAAGTAATTAAAATCCAAATAAAAATTTAGTTGTTGTATGAAGACAGATAATCTTTTTGTTATTTATTATACTAAAAATGAAAAAAATCGACAGTAATGGTATGAAAAAACATATTTTACCTTGAATTTTTTTATTCGACCACCTTTTGCATAAGATTTGAGAAGAAGATACCAATCATACAGTTCTTGTTGGCCCAACAAGAACCTCCCTCACCCAAAGGATTTTGAGGTTAGTTGATTGCGAGCGATAAAGATCAGAGCATGGCAGTTTGAGACAGAACTACCTCAAATTTGAATCTTTTGAAAATATCTGTAACCTTTGCCAGTAATTTTAATTTGAGCAAACCGTTGCAGAAATCAAATTACGATATTTGAGATATCACAGCAATATTTGTCGTTCTAATTCCTCAACCATTTTGGTAATTTTATTTTATTTATTAATTCTTCTTCTTCACTTTTCTTTCTCCTGTGATGGTGCTTGTTGAATGAATAATAATCGACTTTTGGGCACCAATATAGGCATTTCTTTGCACCTTTGATGACTTCAGCCTAAAATTTCAATGAAGTTAATGTTACCTATCCCCTGTTTGTGATAATGCTTACTCTCTTTCTTGCTTTTCACTGTCTTCCTCTCTTTCTTGGCACAAGTATAGGGAATGAGGGGTTTGCGAAGCCTTGAGGTCTGGAAACTAGGAGTTGTCAACTATTTTGATGCATTGAAACTGCAGGAAAAACTGGCCTTGGATAGAAAGCTTCATAGGAGATGTGATACTCTTCTGTCTTTGCAACACCCCCCTACATACACTGTTGGCAAAAGGCAAACTGTTCACAATTTGTTAATCCCCCTGTCAGAGTTGGAAAAAATTGGAGCTGAACTTCACTACACACAGAGGGGAGGAGACATTACCTTTCATGGTCCCAACCAAGCCATTTTGTATCCTATCATATCACTTCGTGATATTGGGCTTGGTGCCAGGAGTTTTGTGGAGAAAATCGAGTCAACCATGATTGAACTGGCTGCAATGTATGGTGTGAAAGCTTGTCCTGGACAAAGTGGTGAGACTGGGGTATGGGTTGGAGAAAGGAAGATAGGTGCTATTGGCGTTCGGATATCAAGTGGAATCACTTCTCATGGGATGGCATTTAACATTGATCCTGATTTAAGCTACTTTAGGCACATTGTTCCTTGTGGAATTGCAGATAAAGAAGTAACATCTTTGAGAAGGGAGACAGATGTTGTCCTTCCTGAGGGAGAAATAGTACAGGACCAATTGATTTCATGTTTTGCCAGAATCTTTGGTTATAGTAACCTGATATGGAAAGAGGATGCTTCAGTATATTTTGATGAAGAAATTGAATGAGATTCAGTTATTTGAGCTCGCAGAAAATTGTAGATATTTGTTTCTTCTTTCATTCTTTGTCAAACTTTTAAGTTAATATAATTCTTCTTATTCTACATATATGCATAGATTCTTACGCCCTTGTTTGTATGATACACATAAATTGGTCAAATCCTCTGCATTCTGAATTTTTTGTGAATGACTGATAGTTGATAATGATAGACCTAACTCAATACGTGTATTCCAAGATTTAGATAATATGGTCTGTTGAATGATAAAATCACAATACTCTACTCTACATGATTGATTGTTTGTGACTTGAAAAGTGGATAATAACAGTTGAATTTGGGTACAATGGGGATGAAAAAATGCATCTTAACAACACTAGATGTTGATGCCCTCATCCTCAACGCATCCAATTTTGAAGCCATTTAAACTGACGTATAATACACTTGTTAAATACTGAGTGTTTGGTAGGTCGTGTGTTGTGATGCTAACATGAGTTGGAACTTGGAAGTGTGGTTTCTCTAATGAGTACTAAACCCTTGTTGAATACTGAGTATTGGGTAGGTATTGCGTGTTGATGCTAACATGAGTTGGAACTTGGAATTGTGATTTTGACTCAGTGACTGCAGCATATTTTTTTTTTCTCTTAAGATCAGGTGTGCGAGATGAGGTTAGAGATTGAGATACTTCATATGTTGGGGATTGTTGCTATGATGGAACTGTTTGGTTGTGCGTTATGGCTGCAAAATTAAGTTTCTTTCCCAATTAGAATTAAGTTTCTTTCCCAATTAGAAAATACTTATGTCATGTCGAGGAACCAATTTGATTAAACTAGACAGTGGCTATTATTTAAGTAAAATCTTATGTTAAGGTTGCTAGTGCATATTCTATTCTATTTTTACTGACATGGACTCACGTGCAAATTTGATTCTAAACAAGAGACACTTTGATTTAAAAACCTCCATTATTGAAAGCAAAACTTTATATCAGACTAAATAAAATGCTCTATAAAAATTCCTGGGCGAGACCTCAAAACTTCATTAAAATACCACAATTATGAAATAAGATACTTGATAATTCCTAATGGATTTGATTAGTAAAAACAACTATGACATTTGTTTGTTAAGATTATTATAATTTTGGGTGGCAGGCACCATGGAAACAATTCACAACCTCCTTCCTTATTCAGTTTAAGATAACAAAAGTTGATTTAGCCATATTACTTCATTGTAGAATGTAGGTTCAAATGATATATAGACACAACACAAACAACCATCTAGGTGTTGGGACTGATGCTTGAAAACTTGTGGGAGAGATACAGAAACCAAAGCAGCTGCTTGGTGCTTCATTCCTACCTGTCTTGGTTCCCAACGGCAAAGACCAATACAACCAGATTGTCAAGAATGTGATTCACATCTCCTGTTCTTTTGGTGGAAGAAAGTAAACCAAGTATTCTAATCTGAATGAGAATCTAGTGCTTTTCTTTGCGCCAAGTCAATGACAAAACACGCAAAAGGACAATAAAAGCACAGATAAATCTGAAAAATTGGGTGCATTCCGAGAATCAAAGTCGGAACCTCTCGCACCCAAAGCTGAGAATCATACCACTAGACCAAATGCCCACATTCATAAAAATAGGCTAAGTCCAATCTTTCTCTGATATCCCTTAATACTGTTTATTCATGCCATATTGTCTGCAGTTCTATAGTAACATTGCATAGAAATGTTTCTCAGTTAAGATAACTTGTTTTCCAAGTCAAGGTATCAAAGAGAGTTGCTCACCCCTCTGGTGTTGTAACTGATGCTTGCAAACCATGGGACAGATACAAAAATCAAAGAAACTTTTGCGTGCCTCTTGGGAATCTGTCTAGGTGCTCAACTGTAAAGGCTAACTCTGCCAGATTGACCAGATTAGTTCACATCTCCGATTCTTGTGGTGGAGGAAAGAATTCAAATTACTGCCTCTGGCAAACAGGGCGGAAAGTAGTGCATGTCTTTGTGCCAAGTCAATGAAAGAACACACTCAGAAAAAGAACGGCAAGCACACATGAGAATACTACAACACATTAAATATGAAAAAAAAAGGGGGGCATAGAGTGCAGTACTCGTCATTCCAAGTCCAGGACAAACACCAAATACAATACAGGACAAATGAATTGGAAAAAAAATTGGGGCATTCCGAGAATCGAACTCGGGACCTCTCGCACCCAAAGCGAGAATCATACCACTAGACCAAATGCCCTTAATAAAATGTTGATGCCTAAGTCAAATCTATGTCTAGTTTTCAGTTAAAGTTGTTCATGCATGCCACATTGTCAGTAGCATTATTGTAACATTGCTTATAAATGACCAGATACATAGAGAATTAACAGTAAAGGTAAATCATTTTTCTAACTAAGATATCAAAGAGAGTTTACAAATTCACCCCACTAGTTTTATATGTAAAGGTCAACAATGACTTCAGACACATTATTCTATCCCATTTTCGATGGTAGGCTGTAGCTTGGCACAGAAAAATCCCAGCTGAAACTTTTTTTCGTATCACTTTATTCATCCCAAGGCAATCATGTTTGTTATTATCTAAACAAACAAACTATCCAGAAAAGCTTGTCAACTTCCAAAGCTTCAAAAGAATCAAATTCAGAAATATACCCTAATTCCTATTGTTTGGTAATCATAAAAAGGTAATCAATCAATTTTATGAAATTAATTTAAGGTAGATTCTAAGGTTAAAACTTTGTTTATAACTTCTACATCCCACTTTTACTGCATGACATCGCTAAAATGATAGCATTCTAACTTTCAAGAGTTGAAAACAATACTTGTACTTTTAATGTTTCTTTAATTTCACAAGTTAAGGGGGCTCAAATCCATTGGTGTGGAGAAGTTTCTTGCTTCTTAATATAATAAAAGAACTCCACAAACATGGGTACGGTTGTTGATTCACTTATACAACATTTTAAATAAAAAAACTGAAGTTTTGCCTCGTGTACCTCTTTGTATGTTGAATTGGAGACTGACTCAAGCTGATTGAAGTAATTTAATTTGGTGTCATACTAGTTGTTCTTTTCTTTTTCAAACTGGATTACATATATCAAACAACATGTGCTTTGATATACAGGTTATAACACATCGCATCTGTGTTAAATATTATAAAATAAGATACTTGGTAATGCTATATCTGTAACTGACTGACAAGAATAAATAATTGTGCAAGTTGTGCTAATGCAGTTTTCTAAAATTGATATTTTTAGTGCTATGATAGGCATCATGGACAAGACAACAATTCACGATCTCCTTCCTAATTCAATTTGAAATGATATAGTTGATTTAACAATATTACTTCATTGTAGAATGCAAAGTTCAATTTGAAACACAAGATCACATACTGTGGATGCTACAATGCAGCCAGATTGTTAAGATTGATTCACATCTTCTCCTGGTCTTTTGGTGAAAGAAACACACTGCAAGTATTCTTCTCTCACTGACAGGCTGAGAATGCAGTGCATGCTTTATGCCTAATCAATAACAAATGCATGTGCTTATAAAAAAATAACAAACACACGTGAGAATTATACAGGCACAGATAAGTATGAAAAAAACAGGGGCATTCCGAGAATCGAACTCGGGACCTCTCGCACCCAAAGCGAGAATCATACCACTAGACCAAATGCCCTCATTGGAAAGGAGAGGGCTATGTCCAATCTATCTCTAAGTTTTAGGTTAAAATTGTTTGTGCATGCCACATTGTCTTCAGTTCTACAATAAGGTGGCATAAAATTACCAGATCCCTTACCTAGATAGGCAATTTAGTCAAGATAACATCATGTTGTAGTCAAGGTATCAAAAAGAGTTTTCTTATATACCCCCCCAGTTGTATATTTTAAGATCAACTACAATTTGCAACAAATTATTTTATTACATTTTCAGTGGCAAGTTTTCATTTAGTACTGACAAAATTCCAGCCAAAACTGTTAATGTATCCCGTGATTCACCCCAAAGCATTCACATTCAGCCTGATGCTTCTATTCTAAGTAAACAAACTAATAAGTCAAGCTTGTTAGTTTCCAGAGCTTCAAAAGGTTAAAATTTATAAATATCCGATGGTAGTTGTTATTTAAAAACAGCAATTAATAAGTCAAGTCAAGCTTGTAAGCTTCCAAATCAACATATGGGCATTCCAAGAATGGAGTTTGGACCCTCATACCCCCTAAGTGAGAATGATATGGCAAGGCAAAAGCCCTTGTATGCCAACTCCTTTGTTTGCAGTTTACTATATTTATATTAAAAACTAATAAACCGATTTGGTGAAATTATTTAGGGTGGATTCTGATTTCATTTTGCTTCGATCATGTACATCTGACTTTTACCAACTCATCAGGAAACTTGTAGCATTCTCCATTTTATTGCAAGTTCAAGCATTACTGTACTTCTAGTGTTGCATGGGTTTGCAATCTATTAGTGATGAAGAATTTTGTTATTGCTCCACGATCTCTTTGCAAAATGTCATTTAAAATTGATATTGTTCTTGATTGGCTTATAAAACCTTTTAAATCAGAGAACTAAAGATTTGTGTATGCATCAATCTGTATGTTCTATTACTGACTGAAGTTAGTAACTTAGTATCCTACTAGTTTTTTTCTTTTCGTTTTGTGACTCCTTACATCAAATCAAGCGGTATGAGATTTGGTAATGTAACAGAGTGTAGTAATGTAAATTATAAAATAAGATACATTCTAATTAATTAGATGTGTTCGTATTTTGTTTTAAGAATATGATACTTCTGGGTGGCAGGCACCATGAACAACAATTACCAACCTCCTTCCTTATTCATATATTCAATTTGAAAAAAAAGAAAAAAGTTGATTAACCAATATTTTTACTTCATTGAAGAATACAGAGTTCATATGGCATACTTCAGATCACATTCCACAATCTCAGAATTGTGACTGAGCTTGCTGACATGTGGAAAGTTAGGGAAATTAAAGCAACTGCTAACTGTCTTGTGACAAGTTATCTTGGAGCTCAACCTAAGGCTTATACAGCCAGATAGTTAAGATTGTGATTTGCATCTTCTGTCCTTTTGGAAGACAGGAAACTGCTGTATTCTATCCTGTCTGAGAATGCAGTGCTTCTCTTTGTGCCTACTCAATGACAAAAACACATAAGACAATTCAGGCAAAGATAAAAAAGGGGGCATTCCGAGAATTGAACTCGGGACCTCTCGCACCCTAAGCGAGAATCATACCACTAGACCAAATGCCCACCATTGAAAGGGTGAGGACAAAGTTAAATCTATGTCTAGGTTTTATTAAAACTGTTTATGTATGCCACATCCTCTTCAGTCCTAGAGTAAGATTGCATACAAATGACCAAATTTGCTTACCTGGATAAGCAATTGTAAGTGAAGATAACTTATTTTTCTAGTCAAGGTATGAAAGGGAGATTACTTATGTAACCCTCTGGTTTTATATTTTAAGACCAGCTTTGACTTGCCACATATTATTTTACAGCTGTTTCAGTGGCAAGTTGTCTCTTGGTACTGAAAGACTTATAACAGAAACTGTTAATGTATCAGTTTATTAATCCTCACATGCAAACTCTGACACTAATTATTATTTTAACTGAACAGACTAAAAACACAAGCTTGTCAGCTTCAGAAGGCTAAAATTTAGAAATAACAAACAAAGCTTGATGGAATTTAACTATTCTAATTAACAAGTACGGATTGTCAGCATCAGAATCATAAAAAAGGCATTCACATAATCAAATTAGCAACTTGGAGCCTCTCCCAACCTAAGCAAGAACCAAACTTATAGGACTAGATCAAATGCATTATCATGCAAATTTTGTTGTTTGCTAATTAATTAAAAACTAATAAATCAATTTGGTGAAATTATTTTAAAGGTGGATTGTGAAGTTAAAAGTTTGATTCTAACCTGTACATTTGACTTTTGCCACATGACACCTCTAAAATGTTAGCATTCTCTTTTTCACCACAAGTTGAAATATTACTGGCAATTGTTTCATTTTCATTTATTAAGGGTGCTGAAATCCATCAGTTGTGGATAAGTTGGTTTCAGGATCTCTTACGAAAACTCCACCAACATTGTTACAATTATTGATTGTCACATAAGACATTTTAAATCAAAGAACTGAAAATTTGCAACTTGTATGTGTTTGTATGTTACATTACAGACTGAACCGCATTGATTGAAATAATTTCTTTAGGTTTCAAACTACTTTTTCATTTCCTTTTCTAACTGATTACATAAAAATATAAAATCACACAGCATGTGATTTGATATTTCTAATATCACACATCACATCTGAGCATTGTAAATTATAAAGATACTTGTAAATGCTACAAGTGTAAAAGGACACAAATAAAAACTTGTGCTTATACATTTTCTTTTTGTAAGATTGATATTTTTGGGTGATAGGCCTCATGAACGATTCACAACCTCCTTTCTAATTCAATTAAAAAAGTTAGTTTAGAAATATTACTCATTGTAGAATGCTGAGTTCAAATGGCGTACTTGAGACTTAAGATCACATAGCAAAATAACAGTGTTGTGACTGATGCTTGCAAACTAGTGGAGAGATACAGAAATAAAAGCTACTTCTAACTTCTAGGTGTCTCATGCAAAGCTGTCTTAGTGCTTAATTGTGAAGGCCTAATACAGCCAGATTGTTAAGACCAATTCACATCTTCTGCTCTTTGGAATAAATGCAAATGCAAGCATTCAGTGTGTGTCTTTGTGCTTAGTCAATGACACACATTCACATGTGAATAAATTATGAAACAGTAGGGACTGAGAATGCATTGCATCAAACTGAAAAATTTGGGAATTTCGAGAATCGAACTCGGGACCTCTCGCACCCAAAGCGAGAATCATACCACTAGACCAAATGCCCACATTGGAAAGGAGAGGGCTAAGTCCAGTCTATCTCTAAATTTCAGCTAAAATTGTTTGTGCTTGCCACATTGTCTTCAGTTCTACAGTAAGGTGGCACAAAATGAACAGATCCCTTACCTAGATAGGCAATTTAGTCAAGATAACATCATGTTCTAGTCAAGGTATCAAAAAAGAGTTTCTTATATATATAAACGCGCCCCCTCCCCTCCTACAGTAAGACCAACTACAACTTGCAACAAATTACATTTTCAGTGGCAAGTTTTGATATAGTACTGACAAAGTTTCAGCCAAAACTGTTAGTGTATCCCGTCATTCACCCCAATGCATTCACATTCAACCTGATGCTTATATTCTAAGTAAACAAACTAACGAGTCAAGCTTGTTAGTTTCCAGAGCTTCAAAAGGTTAAAATTTATAAATATCCGATGGTAGTTGGTTTTTAAGACAGCAATTAACAAGTCAAGCTTGTAAGCTTCCAAATCAACAACATATGGGCATTCCAAGAATAAAGTTGGGACCTCTCATACCCTAAGTGAGAATCATATGGCAAGGCAAAATCCCTAGTATGCCAACTCGTTTGTTTGCAGTTTACTATATTTATATTAAAAACTAATAAACTGGTTTGGTGAAAATATTCAGGGTGGATTCTGATTTTACTTTGCTTCGATCTTGTACATCGATCTGACTTTTACCAAGTCATCAGGAAACTTGTAGCATTCTCCTTTTTATTGCAAGTTCAAGCATTACTGTACTTCAGTGTTGCATGGGTTTGAAATCCATTAGTGATGAAGAATTTTGTTCTTGCTCCACAATTGCTTCGCAAAATGTCATCTAAATTTGATATTGTTCTTGATTGGCTTATAAAACCTTTAAAATCAGAGAACTAAAGATTTGTGTATGCATCAATCTGTTTGTTCTATTACTGAAGTAAGCTGAATGCAGTAACCTGTGTTAGTAACTTAGTATCCTACTAGTTTTTTTCTTTTCGTTTTGTGACTCTTTACATCAAATCAAGCAGCATGAGATTTGGTAATGTAAGTAATCACACATTCCATCAGAGCGTAGTAATGTAAATTATAAAATAGCATACATCCTACTTAATTAATGTGCTCGTAATTTGTTTAAGAATTTCATACTTTTGGGCTGCAGACACCATGAACAACAATTACCAACCTCCTTCCTTATTCATATATTCAATTTGAAAAAAAAAAAAAAAATAGTTGATTAACCATTTTTTTACATCATTGTAGAATACAGAGTTCATATGGCATACTTAACATCACATACCACAATCTCAGAATTGTGACTGATGCTTGCTAATATGTCGAAAGTTAGGGAAGTTAAAGCAACTGCTAGCAGCCTTGTGACAAGTTGTCTTGGAGCTCAAACTAAGGCTTATACAGCCAGATAGTTTAAAACTGTGATTTGCATCTTCTCCTGTTCTTTTGGAAGACAGGAAACTGCAAGTATTCTATCCTGTCAGAGAATGCAGTGCTTCTCTTTGTGCTTACTCAATGACAAAAACAAATGAAGACATTTCAGGCAAAGATAAAAATAAGGGGGCATTCCGAGAATTGAACTCGGGACCTCTCGCACCCTAAGCGAGAATCATACCACTAGACCAAATGCCCATATTGGGATGCTTAGGGCAAGGCCAAATCTATGTCAGTTTTATATTAAAGTTATATATGCATGCCGCATTCTCTTCAGTTCTATGGTAATACCGTATACAAGTTACCAGATTTGCTTACCTGGATAGGCAATTGTAAGTCATGGTAACCTGTTTTTCTAAAGTGAATTTACAATTTATCACTCTTGTTTATGTAAATTAATTTTCTCGCTACAGATATCCTGTTTTTGGAGACAAGGCAATGGTGTTCAATGCACTGTGGAGCATTAAAGGTTTAAGTACCATTTCCGGATATATTTTAATCATCAACTTTGACTTACAACACATAATTGCATTAAATTTTCAGATGCAAGCCGCTATTTGCAGAGAAAATTTTCAGATAAAACTGTCGATCTACCAATTCATTCGTCCCAAGGCAATCACATGCAACCTCTGATGTTTGTAATTATTTTACTAAACGAACTAACATGTCAATTTTGTCAACTTCCGGAAATTGAAAAGGCTAAAATTGAGAATCAAACCTGATGCTTGTTGACTACAGCGATTACCAGATCCAGCTTGTCAGCTTCCAAATCGTCAAAAATCAAAAAGGGCATAGAGAATGAAGTCGGAACCTCTCGCGCCCCAAGCACGAATCATCTGGGCCAAACGCTCGTTACATTTCACTTTTCTTCACAGAAAGGAGAAATAACCTAGAAAAGCTAATTAAGGGGATTTTTGAGAAGCTTGTGTAAAGCTTTCGTATGGTAACCTATATTTGTTTTACTTTAATTTATCATATTGTTGCATACTCATATTTTTTTATTACTTGTTTTTAAGTTTTCTTTTCAAGTGTTTATAGAATAGAAAACTTTTTTAACATAGTCTCAAAACTAATTTTAGTTTACTTAATATTTTATTCTAATGAAATTTTTATTCTTTTATTTCTTTAAAATATTTATTGGACAAGTATAAGGCGATGTATTAGATTGGGTTTCAGATGATTTTAAGATACTTTCTTATGAAAAATTTTAATAGTTAATAAGACTTCAAATTTATATAAACAAGTCTTGTGCAATCCATTAACTCTATTAAGATTATTGAAATATATACAAATTTAATGTTATTTTTTAAAAAAGAACTTGACGTCACTTTTTAATAGAATGTATAAATACACACACTGTTTAGGCAATTCCTTCCAAACCCTCGAGAGAACAATTTTTTTTTTGTTGGTTGCTAAACTTTACTTTCATCATATATGATACTTTCTCTCTTTACTAAAGGCAATATAAAATTAATGTATAATAATACTTAAAAACTTTCTTAATGAAAGTTGTGATTATCATGCATTTCTAATTAAACCAATAAACAATATCTTTACCTTTAGTTTTACTTTTGTAACAAAATACTATAATTTTAAACCTGTTATTTAAACCTAAAAGAATGAAAAGATGTTAATGCATGGATAGCTAGTATAGAAAAAAATAAATTACCTATTTAAGGATTTAAAAAAAAATATATTGGTATATTTTTTTCTTTATCTAAGTTTTGTCCTTTTTTAATTATTTTTCATTAACTTTTGTAATTCTATATGGTTTTAAAAATTTCGTGGAGATGTTCTCAAATTCTTTAAATTTGTTAATTCAAATCTTTCAATGTTAATTATATTTTTTTTAACAGCTAACAATAAATAAAATAAAATAAATTGACTACTTCAAGGATAGTCTAATCCTTATACAATTGAAACAAATACAGTGAAAATATACTTGTTCTAAGATCTCTACTCGGATACAACATAAATATTTCACAAACAGAACCTAAAACTTCCTAAATTGGGGAAGAAGTACAACAAATTGCCAACAGAAACAACAAATATGTAAATGTCTCTATCCTAAATACTACACACTCCAGAGTCCCACTAGAGAGTAGGCAACAATCTATAAAACTAACAGTACAAGGAGCTCTGATAGCTTACACAAAATTGGACAACCTCCAACTACTGATGCACGGGTCTCCATCTTTCCATCTTCTTGTATGTCTCCTCCTCCCACCCCAACTTAATGTACTTGCAAAACATACACACTCCAACTCGATATCGCAAGCCCTTTAGCTAGGATCAGGGATACTTACTCCAAAGATTCCAAACATTTTACTGAGGCTAAATTCCAGTCTGAGTATGAGAACATTGATCTTGACATCTTATGCTTAAGCTATAACCAACCCTTTAACTGAGCTAGATAAAAGACTTTCACCTCATCTACTACCCCTCCTCTGAATACCACTTTATTTCTATGATTCCAAATCTCTGTCGCAATGACTACCCACATCCCTTTCCACACTCTATTCACACAGTTCATAAGTCCCATCAAATGGAAGCTAAGAAAATTAAAAGGAATAGACTCATGTCTAGTTGTAACACTCCCAATCCACCTCTCACACAAATCCCACACTCTGTGTGTTACCTTACAAGTACATAAGAGATGTTGGACATTCTCTACTTCATCTCGGCACAACGGGCATAAAGCATTTTCCATCTGCACTCCCCTTCTAACCAAATTAGCCCTAGTTGGGAGCCTATCTCATAACATCCTCAAAACACACACCAACACCATGGGGACTACCTTTAAGCTCCGAAACAACCACAACAACTGAAAAACCTCTGAATGTAACATTTGATTCTCTAAATTCAGTGTGTTATATCCTGACTTAACTGAGTAAATTTGTTGTTCAACCCCCACCCACACCAGCCTATCCTGTCCTTCCCTACTCTATTGTACACTTGATATCCGATTAATCCATTAAAAGCTTATGATCAAGATCTTAATTATACTTTTTTAGGAAAAAATATGCACAAGCTTTCAAAATCCAATGGTGTTCCAAAATCCAAACTCACGACACCTCTAAGCTCCAAAATGAATTCTTTTTTAAATAATATCATATGCTTGTTGATATTTGTTATCATTTAAAGTAGTATCAGAATCTTAAATCTAATTGCCATGTGTGTAGATGAAGAGAGAAGAGGAGAAAGCAAGAGATCAACTACACATTTCATTATCAAAGTGATAGGATATCGCAAATTATATGGAAAGATCGAGAAATAAAAGGTGGGAAAACCCCAAACACTAACACAACACTAACAGTGTGTTTGGATGAAACGAGTGATGTGGATAAACTGTAACAAACTATAGATCTTCAAGGATTACGTATATTTAATTAAAGTGCAATTTACGATCATGGATGGACAACAATTTACAAGAGAGAACATCTGTAACACCGAACCCCCCTTTTCCATTGCCCCATCTCCCTTCTCCCTTAAATATTTCCTTCATAGTTCATCTATTCCAAAATCTGATCACACCTTGAAATAATTAGGAACTCAGGGATCATTTCTATCGAATCAAAATTTGAAACAGAATAAGTTTCTATTTGCTCTAAAGATTCCTTATTCTCTGATCTTTCTTCAGTTATTGTCATCAATCTTGGTAGGGACAGTTGAAAAAAGTGTTTATCTCAACTTAGATAAGATTATACTAAAATTTGGTTTTGTGTGGATAAATTATTTTAGATCCTTAGAAATTAGATTAATGTCTCTGTTTGGATTGGAGAAACTATTTTGGAGATCATCATCTTAAATAAGGAAAGCTAGTAACTTTTTTTATACTAATTAGTTACTTTTAAATAGAACTCTAGAATAAAAGACCTGAATATGTGATTACAGTGATTAACACTTTCAAATAATAATTTTGATTGTTTATCTTGTTATCTTGATTTGGTGTGATTAATTGACCTAATTTGAGTAATGATGTTAAAAAATATCATGTGAGAACTTTTGATTAAAATCATATGATTGTTGTCATCACTGAATTATATGTTCATATGTAAGAATTTTGATTGGAATGAAACCAGTGTACTGCTGATTGAAAGGAAATCAAGGTATAATGGTTACATATGCATCTATATGCTTCATTATTGAATTGATATGATGTGTGATAACTGAATTGTATGCTCATATGTAATCATCTTGGTTAAAATGAAACCAATGTATTGGGGATTGAAAGGAAATCAAGGTACCATGGTTACATGTGCATCTGTATGCTTCAGTATTGAACTGATATGATGTGTGATGACTGAATTATATGTTAATTTGTAACCATCTTAGTTGAAATGAAACTAGTGTATTGGAGATTGAAAGGAAATCAAGGTACCATGGTTACATATGCATATATATATTTTTCAGTATTGAATTAATATGATGTGTACTGATTGAATTATATGTTCATATGTAACTGTTTTGGTTGAAATGAAACCAATGTATTGGGGATTGAAAGGAAATCAAGGTATCATGGTTACATATGTATTTATATGCTCCAATACAATTGAATTGATATGATATGTGATATGACTGGATGATGAGTACATATGCAACTCAAATGATTGAAATGAAATCAGAGTACTAGACATTGAAAAGAAATCAAGGTACCGAGATTGCATATGAGTTTTTGTGCATTCAATATGATTGAAATGAAGTGAGTATGAGTGAGATGATGTATGATTGAAATGAACTAAAAAGGTTTATGATTGAAAATAGATCCATGTATGTCTGTATGAATTAGGTTCTTGGTATTGAAACTTTATATGTCAGACTTTAAAGAAATTCTTATGAATGATTAATACGATTTATTTTTTTACATGTATTAAGTATATCACAAAATTTTATTTTCACTAGTTTACTCTTATTTTCTTGTTATATTGTGACCTGAGATGATTGTACTATGTACATGAGACGAGTGCAGGTGCAGGAGTATGTAAAAGATCGTATGCTTTATTTTGAAATTTGTTTCCCTTTGTTAGGTTCACTACATGCTAGACAATGTATATTTTTAAAATATTACAGCATTCTCGACTTTTTAAAGAAATATGTAACAATGTCACGTCATACACTTAAAAATTACATCATCATCTTTATAATTATATGTATAATCAATTATATATATATATATATATATATATATATATATATATATATATATATATATATATATATATATATATATATATATAATCAATTATACTTTAAATTGTTTTTTTAACATCACACAATCCTATGGATAACTTATGACCAAAGTTCGATCATATATTAAGTTATGAGAATACAAGTCTTGTCCATCGACTTGATCGGATTGATAAAACTTGTCCATCGACTTGGTCGGATTGATAAAACGTATACACCGACCCAGTCAGATTATTAAAAAGACTATGTTCAATCTAGTCAATTGGCTTGATTAAATTGATAAAACTTGTCCATCCACTCGGTCAGATTGATAAAACTTATACATCGACTTAGTCAAATTATTAAAAAAGCTATGTTGAACCTTGTCACTGACTCGATCAAATTATTAAAAGCTGACTATGATCAACATTACAAATCCTAATTAAAATTGTTGTAGATTTTAAAATTATTTCGGATAGTTAGGCAATGTGGAACGGTGTGGTTGAAAACCCTCTTCATATGAAATAACTCATTTTAAAAGCTTCCAGGTTTTTTTGGCTAGATAAACTTCTTCACTTAATGGACGAACTTTCCAAGTCTGATGATCATAATGTAGACAAATCTTTCAAGATTGATCGTTATAATGTGAACAAAGTCATTAAAACAGAATATCCTAGGTCCAAACAGTGTCATCATATCTTTTCACATGATCATCTTAATTTTTTTTTCTATTAAATATTAGAAAACTAAAAAAAATATATGATAATTTTGTATTGTGTAAAATGATCACATGACATAATTCAAAGTCAACCATTTTGTCCATTTATTCGTCACTCCTAGCTTAAAATTACACAAAAAAAAAAAAATTCCAAATAGAAGTCGTGATAACCTAAGATGACTTTAGACAACGTCCCTTCTTACTAAAGTCATTTTTGTCTCTTACGATGTCATATTTGCACAAACATTGTCCATGCAACTTCAACTTCCACGAACTAAAGTCATATCTGGGTGTCCCAACTTCTACGCATCAAGCACAACTTATTCATATATCTTAAAAAGAAAATTTACCCATCGTGAAATTTCACGAGAATGGGAAATTAACCCAAATACAAGGACTACCACGTAGAGCTTACTGTCCTGAGCACTCTGAAATCAGCGAGTGTCTCTCCGGTGCGTGAGATGAGCAATGAGGGCACTTAACTTCTCGTGAGAGGACCCTCCTTCCCCAAGAGACTCTTTAGCCTTATCCGCAAACTCTTGTACCCGCCGTCTGATTTGTTGGCCTTCATCACCGCCGTCCATCAACCTCCTCACAGCCTTCTGGATGCAATCACCGGTGACCAGCTTCTCCCTCTCCCCGTACCCGACATCTCTCCACTCGGTGGCGCCCACCTCCACCCCGAGCCCGCGCACCTCAGTAACCAGCCTCTCGTTGTAGAACTGATCCCCTATCACCGGCCACGTCAGCATCGGAACTCCAGCCGTAACGGCCTCCAACGTCGAGTTCCAACCGCAGTGGGTGAGGAAGGCGCCGACGGCAGGGTGGCGCAGGATTAGAAGCTGCGGGGCCCACCCCCTGATAATCAGCCCCTTCTCTGCATTCCTCTCTTCGAACCCCTTCGGAAGCCACTTCTCCTTCTCCTCCTCGCTCTCATTCTCCTTCCCCTTCTTCTCCGGAACCACCCACACGAAACCATGCCCCGCCTCTTCCAACCCGCAAGCCATCTCGTAAAGCTGTTTATCCGGAAACCGACACATGCTACCGAAGCATACGTACACCACAGACTTCGGCTGCTTCGAGTTCAGCCAACTCACACACTCCTCCTCGCTCACCACGATCTTCTCGCCCCTCTCTTCGCCGCTTTTTGCTGCCAGACACCCTGGCCCAAGATGCCACGCCTTGTGGCCCGCGCGTTTCTCGTAGTGCTGGATGTACTCTTCTCCGTCAAGTTCCGCGAAGTTGTTCACGATGAGACCGTCGCTCTTCATCTCTGTTTCCAGCAGCGTTTCCATGAAGGTGGTGGCCATCTTGGGTGGTCTCGAGCACAGGCTGATGTGGCGGGGAAAGTCGGGGATCACGAAGGGGCCGCCGTTGGAGTCGAGTTCCGGGTTTGATCTGACGGACTCCATAGCTGCCACGGTGAAGAGGGAGAAGCCGTTGAAGGTGAGTCTCGGGATGCGGAGGCTGTTGGCCAGGTCGTGGACCCAGGGGTAGAAGAAGTCGGCGACGATGCAATCGGGTGGGTGCTGCTCTATGAAACGGGTCATGGGGACGCGGAGGAGCGTGGTGGCGTGGTGGAACTTTTGGGAGCTTTCGAGGTCTTTGGCGGCGGACATGAGTTCGACGCCGTCGGGGAAGCCGGCTTCTCGGGCGGGGAAGTCGACGACGTGGAGGTGGAGGGAGGGGCTGGATTTGCGGAGGATTTGGGCGTAGGAGGGAGTGGTGATGACGGTGACGTGGTGGCCACGAGCGGCGAAGAGGGTGGCTATGCTGCAGAGAGGGATGAGATGGCCCGGTGCTAGGTAAGGAATAAAGTGAAGGTTGAGCGGTTGGTGTTGATGATCCATTGCTGTGGCCAACTTCACACTATGCTTTCACCCTTCCCTGTTAAGACTGCTTTTCATATCATATATATGAACACCCAAGCTCCTATTCACTTTCTCGAGGTCATGAATTCTCTTTTTTATTTAATAACATCTTATATAATAAAAAATAATAATTTATTTCAATGTCAAATGCAGTATTAATTACGTAAGATCCTTCTTTCATATCGAAGTCAACGGGTTATTACATATTACTAAAAAAGACTGACAATAAGAAAAACATGATTAAATAGTACTCACTCGTTTATGACAATACTTAATTCAAATATGAATTTTCAAAAAAAATATTAATCTTATTTTTTTACTGTACAATTGATTCAAAAACATTTAATTGAAAAAAGATGAAAGATGGTAATAAACTTATATTAAAAGAACAATTCGGGGGCAAAAATAGATGAAAGAAAGATATGCTCTCTACATATCACTAAGTTTCATTTACTATTTTCTTAAAAAAATAAATAAAATTATGCACATAATAGTTAAAAAAATGTTGCTTTAATAATATAGTAATTTTTCTTAAAATTGTTTTTTATTAACAATATACTTATTAAGCAGGAGAAATCTGCTATAAATAAAAATTAAAAATTATTGGGTTAATAAAATATGGCAAAAATTAATATCATTTGAATATAATTTTTTCCAGTATTAATTTAATTAATGTTTTTTTTAAAAAGTCATTATACTTAATTTTTATTCTTTTGAATTAAATTATTACGGTAACAAGTTCGGTAAGGAGTCGTCTGTCAGACGGCGACTGTATCGATTGTAAGGTATTATCTTCGTTAAATTTAGTGAGATGGACAGAAACAGTAATTTTACCAAAACTTTCCGTATTCAACCTGCAACTAAATCCCAGAATTTCAAAATCATTTATCTGGTATTCTATATCCTTCTAACAAGTTTTTCAATGTCTAAGCTTACCAAAAAATTCCTATAAATAAAACAAGTCCCAGATTGAAAAGGACACTTGATCTCACTTGTCCAAATTACCATAATGTAAGGCATTCTGAGAATCATGTCATTAGACCAAAACCTTCACATACAAATTTCGTTGTTTGCATGTAATAATAAAAACAAACAAATTGACTTGGCAAAATTGTTTAGGGTGGATTCAGAAGTTAAAACTCCGCTTCTAACTCGTACATCTGACTTTTACCACGTGACACCCTTAAAAATTAGTAGCACTCTTTTTTTACCACAAGTTGAAACATGTATTTTTAATGTGGTTTCACAAGGGCAGGAAGCTGAAATCCATCAATAGAGAATTGGCTGCTTCTTGATCACTCCTAGAATCTCCGTCAACTATGTAAAATCTCGTAAAATCCCGTAATATACAAAGAACTGGAATTTTTGCAAACAGCACGTGAATCTATATGTAGACCATCACATATTCAATCTGAGTGTTATAAATTATAAAATCAAACAGCACGTGAATCTATATGTGCTTCTCTGACTACCTTAAATAAAATCAAACACCACGTGAATCTATATGTAGACCATCACATATTCAATCTGAGTGTTACAAATTATAAATAAAATCAAACAGCTTGCGAATCTATATGTGCTTCTCTGACTACCTTAAATAAAATCAAACAGCACGTGAATCTATGTGTAGACCATCACATATTCAATCTGAGTGTTATAAATTATAAAATAAGATACTCTATGACATTTGTTAGTTAAGATTATTATAATTTTGGGTGGCAGGCACCGTGGAGACAATTCACAACCTCCTTCCTTGTTCAATTTAAGGCAACAGTAGCTGATTTAGCAATATTATATTGTAGAATGCAGGTTCAAATGACATAAATAGACAAAAGATCACAAACCACCTTCTTAGTGTTGGGACTGATACCTGAAAACTTGTGGGAGAGATACAGAAACCAAAGCAGGTGCTTGCTGCTTCATGCCAACCTGTCTTGGTTCTCAACTGCAAAGACCAAAATATCGAGATTGTCAAAACTGTGATTCACATCTCCTGTTCTTTCGGTGGAAGAAAGAAACCAAGTATTCTAATCTGAATGAGAATCCAGTGCTTTTTTCTTTGTGCCAAGTCAATGACAAAACACACGAGGCTAACCAAAGCACAGATAAATCTGAAAAAATTGGGGGCATTCTGAGAATCGAACTCGGGATCTCTTGCACCCAAAGCGAGAATCATACCACAAGACCAAATGCCCAAACTGAAAAAAATAGGGTTAAGTCCAATCTTTCCTTGATATTCCCTTAATATTGTTTATTCATGCCAAATTGTCTGCAGTTCTATAATAACATTGCATACAAAAACTAAGATCTGCCTACCTGGGTGGGGAATTCTCAGTTAAGATAAAATCAAGGTATCAAAGAGAGTTGCTTACCCCTCTGGTTTTATATTTAAAGACATCCTAAGACTTGCCATATAATTTTATTAAACTTTCAGTGGCAAGTTGTCACTTAGTAGAGAAAAGCTTCCAGACAAAACTTCTAATGTATATCATCATCTCATTCAGATTCATCCTCTTATGCATATTGTTTTATAACCTAACAAACTAACAAGTCAAGTTTGCCAGCTTCCAGACATTAAAATATTACAATTTAGAAATAATGTCAAAAACAAGTGTGGCATATACTATAAATTGGTCATATTTCTAATCAATGTAAGATTTCCACCAATAAGGATTATCAAGTTTAGTCATGCTTGAAAGCTTCAAAATCAACAAAACATAGGGCATTCAAATACAGAACTTGGGTTACTTAAGACATCTATGCAAATATTTTTGTTGTTTGCTAATTGTATTGAAAAATAATAAATTGATTTGGTGAAATCATTTTAGGGTGAATTCTGAAATTAAAAGCTTTACCACCTGACACCAGTAAGTTCGTATAATTGTCTTTTTAAACAACAACTTGAAACATCAATTTAATGCTTAATACTAATATTTTTTGTAAGTATAGTGGTATGAAATCAACTAATGATAGAGAATTTTGTTGCTTCATGATTTCCTGTAAAATGTTATAGCCAACATTGTTACAGTAGATAATCAGCTTATAAAACTTTTGAAACCAAAGAACTGAAGTTTTGCAATATATATCAGTTTCTATGTTGCATTACAGTCTGTACCAAGCTCAATGAAGTAAGTTATGTTGGTGTCATACCAGTTTTTTTTCCTTTACCGACTGGCTTACACCAAATCCAACACCACATGATTGGATACGTACGTAATCACATATGCCATCTTAGTGCTGTAAAGTGGAAAATCATATACTTGCCAATTACATGTGCAATGGATTTGAATATATCATTGTGCACATACATTTGTTCAAACATTGTGTGCAATGGAAAATATTAAGAAATCAATCCTGAAGCTTGTTGTTTGCTAATATACAATAACAAATAAACCAAAATGGACAAATTATCTTAAGGTGATTCTGTTTTTCTATATGTATGTGTTTGTACATTGCATTCGAGACTGAATCATGTAGACTGAAGTTCTTTCAGTATCATACTAGTTTTTCTTTTCCTTTGCTGGCTGGCTTACATAAAATCTACAAACGGCATGTGATTTCATATGCAGGTTATCACATATCACATCTGAGTGTTGAATATTATAAAATAAGATATTTGATAATGCTTCATGCCAAATGGACTAGAATAAATAATTGTGCAATTTGAACTCATTCACATTTTTAAAATTGGTATATTTGGGTGCTAGGCATCATGGACAAAACAACAATTCACAATCTCCTTCCTTATAAATTTTGAAATAATATAGTTGATTTAGCAATCACTTCATTAGACAACGCTGAGTTCAAATGTTTTTGAAACAAATATAAGATTGCATACCACTATATCAGTGTTGTAACTGATGCTTGCAAACCATGGGACTGATAAAAAAATCAAAGTAACTTTTGATAAGATTAGTTCACATCTTCTCCGGTTCTTGTGGTGGAAGAAACAGAACTGCAAGTACTGCTTCTGGCAAACATGGCGGAACCCGAAGCGAGAATCATACCACTAGACCAAATGCCCTTATCAAAATCTTGATGCCTAAGTCAAATCTATGTTTAGTTTTCTGTTAAAGTTGTTCACGCATGCCACATTGTCAGTAGCATTATAAATGCCACATTGGTTGTTGATTCGCTTATACAACATTTTAAATAAAAAACTGAAGTCTTGTGCAAGTTGTACTAATACAGTTTTTTAAAATTGATATTTTTTAGTACTATGCTAGCCTGCTAGGCATCATGGACAAGACAACAATTCATGATCTCCTTCCCCTAATTCAATTTGAAATAATATAGTTGATTTAACAGTATTACTTCATTGTAGAATGCAAAGTTCAAATCGAAACACAAGATCACATACCAATCTCAGTTTTGACTGATACGTGCAAACTAACAGAGATACAGATGTCAAACAACTGCTAAGTGTCTCATCATGGCAAGGCAAGCAGTCTTTGTGCTTAACTTTGGATGCTATAATGCAGCCAGATTGTTAAGATTGATTCACATCTTCTCCTGGTCTTTTTGCCTATAAAAAAATAACAAACACACACATGAGAATAATGCAGGCACAGATAAATATGAAAAAAATAGGGGCATTCCGAGAATCGAACTCGGGACCTCTCGCACCCAAAGCGAGAATCATACCACTAGACCAAATGCCCATATTGAAAGATATGGGGCTAAATCATTGTTTATTAATGCATTGTCTTCAGTTCTACAGTAAGATTGCATAGAAATTGTAAATTTGGTTACCTAGATGGGTAATTATCAGTCAAGGTAACTTGTTTTCCAAGTCAAGATATGAGAGAGAGTTTGCTTACCCCCCTGGTTCTATATATTTATAGACTTCCCATGAATTGCCACATAATTTAATTACACTTACAGTGGCAAGTTGTCACTCTTTACTGAACATTCCAGCTAAAACTATTAATAATTCTTCCAATACATTCACATTCAGCCCTTGATGCTTATTGTTTTATAAGTATACAAAATAACAAGTCAAGCTTGTCAGCTTCCAGACTTCAAAAGCTTAAAATTAAGAAATAATTGCTAGTTGCTATGTAAGTATGAGGATTAATAAACTAGGGTTACTTGGGAACTCACACCCTAAGTGAGAATCAGATGACAAGACCAAAAGCCTTACTATGCAAAATTTGTTGTTTGCTAATCATCTCGAAAAGTAATTAAGTGATTTGCTAAAATTATTTTAGGGTATATTATGAAGTTAAAAGTTTTGCTTCTAACTTATAAATTTGACTTTTAACACATGAAATCAGTATGCTGATAGTATTGTCTTTCTTACACAAGTTCAAACATTATTTTTACTTCTCAATTCTAATATTGCTTCTAAGTGCAGTGGTCTGAAATTCAACACCGCATGTCATGATATGCAGGTTAATCACATATTCCACTGAGTGTTTGTAAATCATAAAATAAGATACTTGCTAATTACATGTGCAAAGGATATAAAGATATAATTGTGTTGATACATTTGTTTATAAGAACTTGATATTGTTGGGGGTCATCCATCATCAACAACTCACAACCTCCTTCCTTATTCAGTTATTCAATTTTTTTAATATTTTATAGAACTCATGTTAAACATCACTATGAATTTTGACATTGACACCTCAAAAATCTACCAATCATCTGTCATTACATGAAACATATCATAAAAGAAAAAAGAAAAGAGTACAAAAAACATGGGGGACCACACCAAACCCATATAAGAAAACAGAATCACCTTAAAACGTAACAAAGGAAACTGGTACCTGATATGAAAAAAATCCAAACTAACACAATGATATGGGTAAATCATAATAATGCTAATTGTCTTGGAGCTTAACTGTAAAAAGATTGTGATTTGCATTTTCTCCTGTTCTTTAGAAAAAATGCAACTGCAAGTATTCTATCCTGTCCGAAGAAAGGGGGCATTCCGAGAATTGAACTCGGGACCTCTCGCACCCTAAGCGAGAATCATACCACTAGACCAAATGCCCATATTGGGAGAATTAGGGCAAAGTCAAATCTTTGTCTGTTTAATTTAGAACTGTATATGCATGCCAGATTCTCTTCACTTATATGTAAGATTGCATAGAAATGACCAGATTTGCTTACATGGATATGTAATTGTAAGTCAATGCAACCTATTTTTCTAATCAAGGTATCAAAGTCAGTTTACTAATTTAACACTCTAGTTTTATGTATAAACTTTCTCAGAACAGATATCCTGTTTTTGGAGACAATGGTGACCATTTATGGAGTATTAAATGTGTGAGCACCTCTCCTGATTTAGATTCTTTACCTGCTCTTCTTTATAACCGGACCAGTACCATTGTCTCTGGTTTTATATTTTAATTATCAACAACGACTTACAACAAATTATTGTATTAGATTTTCGGTGGCAAGCAATTAAAGAATTATTCATTCATCCCATCACAATCACATGCAACCTCTGATGCTTATTATTATTTAACTAGACGAATTAACAGGTAAAGTTCGGAAACTTCCGGAAGTTGAAAAGAGTAAAATTAGAAATCGAACCTGGTGGTTGTTGGTTGGTATTTGACCACAGCAATTACCAAGTCAGACTCGTCAGCTTCCAAATCGTCAAAAAACGAAAGGGGCGTTGAGAGAACGAACTTAGAACCTCTGGCATCCTAAGCGCGAATCATCTTAATCAACACTCCCTTCTAATTTTGCACTTTCTTCTCCTCAAAAGAGGGAGAAACTGACCTAACCTAATCGCTTTTTCGATTGATGTTCTTTATTTTAAAACATCAGCAAACAATAATGAGACAAAAAGAAAAGTGTGTATACTTATTATCAAATAAATAAATTTGTATCTTATAAATAAATTAAAGCATTTTGTGATCTATAGTTTATTACACTAAATTATATCTGTTGTTAGTATAAGTTATATATTTGTTTTTAACGGGGTGGTGATATTTTAACACCGTCGTTCCCTTCTTACATTCATTTCAAACTTATATATATTATTATTTTATTAATATAAAATGTTTTATTAATAAATATAAGTGTCAAATGAGAGTTAAATATGAACAGTAATGCAAATTATCTTTTTTCTAAATACATATATTCGTAATAAGTATAATTGATAAGAGAGAGCAAATTTTATGTGCCTATAAATCATCACACTATAAACAATTATAAATAAAAAAAATTTGTAAACTATAATATTTTACTATTATATTTACTTACAATTTCTAAGTTGATAATTTTTAGCTTGAATATGGAAAGAAACTTAGTAAGATATGAGTTAACAACAATTTCTTTCGTTAGATACATTTTCATTCTTTTTATAGTTTTCCATGATTATATTTAAACAAATTCTAACTCTTTTTTTAATAATTTTTAACATAAATTACACTTTATCATATTATTTCAACAATCTTAACTTTTTGGAATATATCTTTACAAAGGTTTTATTTCATTTTTGTGTTTGGTAACTTAATTAGCTATACTCATTTTAATTTTCTATAACAAAAATAAATTAGATATAAAAAGATTACTTGAATATCAAAATTAAACGTAAAAATCACGTAAATGTCACAAATTAAAACTTAATTATACTATAATATATTAATTTTTTTAAATAATATTAAATTATTATACTATTTAATATTATGTTATATTTTTAATTTCAGTATGATTGTTGTAAAAAAAAGTATCATCTTTAAGATTTTTCTTCTAAAGTATACGCTTAATTCCTTTTGTAATATTTATCTCTAGTAAGAGTTTACTTTACCTTTAAAAAAACAGATTCAAAATTTAAATAGTTTAATTTTATGTTCGTAAGTTAACAAAATAAATATACGCGTCAAATTAAGAAAAACATAATATAGCATAACTATATCACAAGTCATATTTAAATTCAAATTGAGATAAAAACATAAGTTAAATAAAAAATATATAATTGAAATTTAAAATTTAGATGAAAAACAAACGTGTATTCAAATAAGAAAACATAATGTAAATAAATTCGTAATTGGAGTAAATTTTTAAATTACAAAAGAAAATTAATTTGATTATGTAAACAAATTGTAATCGGAGCACATTGTAATTGGCAATACAAATTGTAATCGGAATTTCAAGCTATACTGACAAATTATTAATATAATAATATAAATTAATATAAATTTGAGTTGTTAAAAACGTGTTTGTATAAAATAATAGAAAGATAAAGGAAGCATTGAAGGGAAATAAAACTTTCTCCTTTTTTTCTTATTCCACTCATATAAAATTTATAACGTTTTGATTCCTCTTAAAGTGGAGATAAGTGTAAAGATCACTGCTAAAGAATAAGAGTCACAAGTTTTTTTCTTGTTCCACTCATATGAAATTTATAGCCTTTGATTCTTCTTAAAGTGGAGATAAGTGTAAAGATCACTACTAAAGAATAAGAGTCACAAGAATGAGAACTAAGTCAAACTATATAAGGAATGACACCATCTTCAACCAAAAACTTTAAGGCATTAGGTTTGTGGGTCTTCTTTCTTATATGTTGCTCAACTTTCTCATTTCTACTCAATGTGGAACTTAGACTCACACTTGAATACCTAACACTTACATTTTTACTCTACATATAAAATACATGAATAAAACAAATAACAAATTCTTTTATATACCATATCTTTTCTATTTTCAAGACCTCAAGATCCCAACACAACATTGATACAGTTGTATCTTGGCTTCAACAAATTAATTGATCAGAAGCTTAAGTTCTGCCCAATGAATTGTAGTACAGCCAATGTGCGTAATATGTTTTCATCCATTTGTTTTGATGATTGATACTTAGTACTAGGCATCATGGACAATCCACAACCTCCTTCCTCATTCAGTTTGAAATAACATAGATTGTATTGCTTCCTAGTAAAATGTGGAGTTCAAATGTCGCACTTAGTCTTAAGATCACATACCACACCCTCGGAGCTGTGACTGATGCTTGCAAACTTGTGGAGAGATACCGAAAACAAAGCAACTGCCTTGTCTCATAGCATAGCGAGCTAATTCACATCTTATGTTCTTTTGGAGGAAGAAACGCCACTGCAACAATTCTTTTCTGATTGAGAATGGAGTCCATGCCATTGTGCCTACTCAATGACAAAACAGACACAGAGGGCGTTTCGAAAATTGAGCTAGGGATCTCTTGCAGCCAAAGCGAGAATGATACCAGTAGACAAAGGTATACATTGAACGGGAGAGGGCCAAATAAAATCTCTGTTTATTGTTTATGCAGCCTGCAGTTCTATATTAAGGTTACATACATATGAGCAGAATTGATTGCCTGAATAGGCGCTTTTTTCAATCAAGGTATCTTGCTTTTCTAGTCAAGCTACCAAAAAGAGTTTGTATATTTTCCCATCTGGTTTTTTATTTCTGGACCAACTATTACTTGCAACACCATATTCTATTACATTTTTCAGTGGCAAATTGTCACTTGCTATCGAAAATCTTTTAGCTAAAACTGTTGATGTATCGCATCATTCATCCCTACTCATGCACATGGAATCTTTGATACTTGTTATTTAACTAAACAAAAAACAAGTCAACCTTGTCAGCTTCCAGAGGTTCAAAAGGCTAAAATTTATAAGTAATACCTTATGCTTGTTGGTATTTAAGTACACCAATTAATAAGTCAAGTCAAGCTTGTAAAATTCTGCATTATCAAAATGAAGGGCATTCCCAGTGTCATACCACTAGACAAAAAAGCCTTATTGTGCGAATTTTATAGTTTGCTAGTTATTTTAGAAACTATTAAATTGATTGGCGAAAATGTTTAGGATGTTCTGAAGTTGAAACTTTGCTTCTAACTTGTATATCTGACTTTTACCACACGACATCAGTAAAAATCGGTAGCACTCACCTTTTTGCAACAAGTTGAAACATTCTTGTACTTATAATATTGTTTAATAACTTCAGGGAGCTGAAATCCATCACCAAAAGAGAATTTTATTGCTTCATGATCTCTTGTAAAATCTCAACTAAACTTGATACAGTCATTCATTGGCTGGTAAAACAAGGAACCTAAGTTTTGCAATATGCTTCTATTTGTATGTTGCATTAAAAAAAGAACCAAAGCTGAATCAAGCATCTTCTGTCTACATCATACTAGTTTTTATTTTACTTTTCTGACTAGCTTACATCAAATCAAACAGCATGTGATTCGATTTGTAGTTAATCACATATTACATCTGAGAGCTGTAAACTATAAGTAAAACGCTTCATAACTATGGCATTTGTTTGTTAAGATTTTTCTACTTTTGGTTTCAAATCATGGAGAAAAATTCACACCCTCCTTCCTTATTCAATTCAAAATAGCATAGTTGATTTAGCATCGTCACTTCAAAGTAGAGTTCAAATGACATACCTAGACTTCAGGATCACATACCACAATCTCAGTGCTGTGATTGATCCTTACAAAAACTTATGGGAAATATGCCGAAATCAGAGAAGCTGGCTGTGCTCTGTTTAATGCCTAATGACCATCTTGGTGCTCAACTGTGAGGACTAATACAGCAAGATTGTCCAAGCTATGATTCACAATGCAGTGATTTCTTTTGTGCCAAGTCAATGACAAAACACACGCAAGGACAAAAAAGGCATATGAAAAGCCAGGGGCATTCCGAGAATCGAACTCGGGACCTCTCGCACCCAAAGCGAGAATCATACCACTAGACCAAATGCCCACACACATAAGAATTAGGATTAAATCCAATCTTTCTCTGATATTCCCTTAATATTATTTATTCGTGCCACATTTTCTGCAGTCTATAGTAACATTGCATACAAATGGTAAGATCTGCTTACATGGGTGGGGAATTCTCAGTTAAGATAATATGTTTTCCAAGTCAAGGCATCAAAGAGAGTTCCTTTCTCCTCTGGTTTTAAATTTCAAGACATCCTAAGACATGCCATATAATTTTATTAAACTTTCAGTGGCAAGTTGTCACTTATTAGAGAAAAACTTTCAGACATAACTTCTAATGTATCTCATCATCTCATTCAGATTCAGCCTCTTAATCATATTGTTTTATAAGTTAACAAACTAACAAGTCAAGCATGCCAGCTTCCAGACATTAAAGGTTAAAATTAAGAAATAATGTCTAAAACTAGTTTGGCATATACTATAAATTGATAATATCTCTAGTCAATGTAAGATTTACAATAACAAGGATTATCAGGTTTAGTCAAGCTTCAAAATCAACAAAACACAAGGCATTCAAATACAGAACTTGGCTTACTTAATACATCTACGCAAATCTTGTTGGTTGCTAATTGTATTGAAAAAATAATAAATTGATTTGGTGAGATTATTTTAGGGTAGATTCTGAATTTAAAAATTTTGCTTCTAAATTGAACATTAGCTTTTACCACCTGGCACCAGTAAGTTGGCACAATTGTCTTTTTTAACCACAACTTGTAACATCAATTTAATCCTTAATACTAATATTTTTGTAAGTGGTATGAAATCAACTAATGATAGATGTTGAATGTAACGGGCTTACCCGGTATTTTCTGTTATTCTATTATTATTTCTACCTATAAATAAACAACTATGTGTGTATTTTATCCAAGGGAGAGTAATCCTATATTAACTTTTCTTTATTTTAATAATATAGACTTTTGTTGCTTCATGATTTCCTGTAAAATGTTAGCCAACATTGTTACAGTAGTTGATCAGCTCATAAAACTTTTGCAACCAAAGAACTGAAGTTTTGCAATATCTATCAGTTTCTAAGTTGCATTACAGTCTGTACCAAAGTCAAGGAAGTAAGTTATGTTGGTGTCTTACCAGTTTTTTTTTTCTTTACCGACTGGCTTACACCAAATCCAACACCTCATAATTGGATATGTAGCCAATCACATATTCCATCTTAGTGCTGTAAAGTGAAAAATAAGATACTTGCAAATTACATGTGCAATGGATTTGAATACACCATTGTGCACATACATTTGTTCAAACATTGTGTGCAATTGAAAATATTAAAAATCGATCCTGAAGCTTGTTATTTGCTAATATAAAATAACTAATAAACAAAAATGGACAAATTATCTTAAGATAGATTATGTTTTTCTATATGTATCTGTTTGTACATTACATTAGAGACTGAATCATGTAGACTGAAGTTCTTTCAGTATCATACTAGTTTTTCTTTACCCTTGCATACTGGCTTACATAACATCTGCAAAGGGCATGTGATTACATATCACATCTGGTGTTGAATATTATAAAATAAGATATTTAATAATTCTTCATGTCAAATGGACAAGAATAAATAATTGTGCAATTTGAACTCATTCACACTTTTAAAATTGGTATATTTGGGTGCTAGGCATCATGGACAAGACAACAATTCACAATCTCCTTCCTTATAGACTTTGAAATAATATAGTTGATTTAGCAAGCACTTCATTGCACAACGCAGAGTTCAAATGTTTTTGAAACAAATATAAGATTGCATACCACTATATCAGTGTTGTAACTGATGCTTGCAAACCATGGGACAGATACAAAAATGGAAGTAACTTCTGCGTGCCCCCTGGGAATCCATCTAACTCTAAAGGCTAATTCTGCCAGATTGATACACATCTTCTCCAGTTCTTGTCATGGAAGAAACAGAACTGCAAGTACTGCTTCTGGCAAACATGGTGGAATGTAGTGCATGTCTTTGTGCCTAGTCAATGTAAAGAACACACTCAGAAAAAGAATGGCAAACACGCATGAGAATAATACAGAACATTAAATATGAAAATAGGGGGGGGCTTAGAGTGCAGTACATGCCATTCCATGTCCAGGACCAACACACAAAAAAAATACAGGACAAATAAATTTAAAAAAGTGTGGGGCATTCCGAGAATCGAACTCGGGACCTCTCGCACCCAAAGCGAGAATCATACCACTAGACCAAATGCCCTTATTGAAATGCTGATCCCCAAGTCAAATATATGCCTGTTTTTATATTAAAGTTGTTCATGCATGCCACGTTGCCAGCAGCATTATTGTAAACTTGCTTATAAATGAGCACGGTTACCTGGATAGAGAATTAACAGTAAAGGTACCTCATTTTACTAACTAAGATATCAAAGAGAGTTTACAATTTACCCCTCTAGTTTTATATGTAAAGGTCAACAATGACTTCAGTTCTACCCCATTTTCGGTGGCAAGCCGTTACTTGGTACAGAAAAATCCCAGCTGAAACTGTTTTCATATCACTTTCTTCATCCCAAGGCAATCATGTCTGTTATTATTTAAACAGACACTATCAAGAAAAGTTGTCTACTACTTCCAAAGCTACAAAAGGATAATATTTAGCAGTAAACCATAATGCCTATTGTTTGTAATTATAAAAAACTAATCAATCAATTTGATGTAATTAATTTAAGGTAGATTCTAATGTTAAAACTTTATTTCTAACTTCTACATCTCTCTTTTACTGCATCACATCGCTAAAATGATAGCATGCTCTTTTTCAAGAGTTCAAACATTACTTGTACTTTTAATGTTTTTTCATTTCACAAGTTAAGGGGGCTGAAATCCATTGGTGTGAAGAAGTTCCTTGCTTCTTAATATAACAAAAGAACTCCACAAACATCAGTACGGTTGTTGATTCGCTTATACAACATTTTAAATAAAAAACTGAAGTTTTGCCACATGTACCTGTTTGTGTGTTGAATTTGAGATTGATTCAAGCTGATTAAAGTAATTTAATTTGGTGTCAAACTAGTTGTTCGTTTCTTTTTCAAACTGCATTACATAATATCAAACAACATGTGATTTGATATGCAGTTTATCACACATCGCATCTGTGTATTAAATACTATAAAATTGGATACTTAGTAATGCTACATGTGTAACTGACAAGAATAAATAATTGTGCAAGTTGTGCTAATAAAGTTTTTTTAAAATTGATATTTTTTAGTGCTATGCCAGGCATCATGGAGAAGACAACAATTCACGATCTCCTTCCTAATTCAATTTGAAATAATATAGTTGATTTGACAATATTTCTTCATTGTAGAATGCAAAGTCCAAATTGAAACAGAAGATCACATACCAATCTCAGAGTTTTGATTGATACTTTCAAACTAACAGAGAGATACAGATGTCAATCAACTAAGTGTCTCATGGCATGGCGAGCAGTCTTTGTGCTTAACTGCGGATGCAATAATGCTACCAGATTGATAAGAATAATTCACATCTTCTCCTGGTCTTTTGGTGAAAGAAACACAGCTGGAAGTATTCTTCTCTCACTGACTGGCAGAGAATGCAGCGCATGCTTATGTCTAGTCAATAACAAATGCATGGGCTTATAAAAAAAATAACAAACACACATGAAAATAATACAGGAACAGATAAAAATGGAAAAAAATAGGGGCATTCCGAGAATCGAACTCGGGACCTCTCGCACCCAAAGCGAGAATCATACCACTAGACCAAATGCCCATATCGATAGATATGGGGCTAAATCATTATTTATTCATGCATACAAATTGTAAGATTTGGTTACCGGGATGGGTAATTACCAGTCAATATAACTTGTTTTGCATGTCAAGATATGAAAGAGAGTTTGCATACCCCTCTGGTTTCATATATTTAAAGACTTCCTACGAATTGCCATATAATTTAATTATAGTTACACTGGCAAGTTGTCACTCTTTACTGAAAAACTTCCAGCTAAAACTATAAATCATTCTTCCAACACATTCACATTCAGCCCCTGATGCTTATTGCTTTATAAGTATACAAAATAACAAGTCAAGCTCTTCAGCTTCCAGACTCAAAAGCTTAAAATTAAGAAATAATTGCTAGTTCGTATGTAATTGGGAACTCACACCCTAAGTGAGAATTCAACACCGAATGTTTTGATATGTTTCTTACACAAGTTCAAACATTATTTTTACTTCACAATTCTAATATTGCTTCTAAGTGCAGTGGTCTGAAATTCAACACCGCATGTTTTGATATGTAGGTTAATCACATATTCCACTGAGTGTTTGTAAGGCATAAAATAAGATACTTGCTACTTACATGTGCAAAGGGTTTAAAGATATACTTGTGTTGATACATTTGTTTATAATAATTTGATATTGTTGGGGGTCATGCATCATCATCAACAACAACTCACAACCTCCTTCCTTATTCAGTTATTCAATTTGAAATAACATAGTTGATTAAGCAATATTTTAATTCATTGTAGAATATAGAGTTCAAATGGCACATACTTAGTTAAGATTAGATACCACAATCTAACGTCAAAACTGATGCTTGCTAAAACGTGGAGATATAGGTAAATCATAACAATGTTAGGTGTCTTGGAGCTTAACTGTAAAAAGACAGATCAACAGTCAAGCACAATACAAACAAAACTGATTGTTAAGATTGTGATTTGCATATTTTCTCCTGTTCTTTAGCATAAGTGCAACTGCAAGTATTCTATCCTGTCCGAGAATGCAGGCTTTCTCTTGTGCCTACTCAGTGACAAAAACACATGAAGACAATTCAGGGAAAGATAAAAGAAGAGGGGCATTCCGAGAATTGAACTCGGGACCTCTCGCACCCTAAGCGAGAATCATACCACTAGACCAAATGCCCATATTGGGAGTATTAGGGCAAAGTCAAATCTTTGTCTGTTTAATTTTAGAATTGTATATGCATGCCAGATTCTCTTCAGTTCTATGGTAAGATTGCATATAAATGACCAGATTTGCTTACCTGGATATGCAATTGTAAGTCAATGCAACCTGTTTTTCTAATCAAGGTATCAAAGTCAGTTTACTAATTTAACACTCTACTTTTATGAACAGATATCCTGTTTTTGGAGACAAGGGTGACCATTTATGAAGTATTAAATGTGTGAGCACCTCTCCTAATTTAGATTCTTTACCTGCTCTTCTTTATAACCGGACCAGTACCATTGTCTCTGGTTTTATATTTTAATTACGAACAACGACTTACAACAAATTATTGTATTAGATTTTCGGTGGCAAGCAATTAAAGAATTATTCACTCATCGCATCACAATCACATGCAACCTCTGATGCTAATTATTATTTAACTAGACGAATTAACAAGTAAACTTCGGCAACTTACGGAAGATGAAAAGAGTAAAATTAGAAATCAAACCTGGTGCTTGTTGGTTGGTATTTGCCTACAGCAATTACCAAGTTAAGTCAACCTTGTGGGCGTCCAAATCGTCAAAAAACGCCAAACGGCATTGAGGGAACTTTCGTGGAACCTCTCGTACCCTAGGCGCGAATCGTCTTAGTCAACTCTCCGTTTTAATTTTAATTTTGCACTTTTCTTCTCCTGAACAGGGAGAAACTGACCTAACCTAATCGCTTTTTGAATAGTTCTTTATTTAAATCAGCAAAAAAGAACGAGACAAAAAAAAATTGTGTATTTTTAAATATGTTTAAATTTTTTTAATATATTATAATAAATATATTCTGAAAGGCACAATAGAGGCAATACCAGAAATTTAATAAGGAATCAGAACTCGTTTGTTTAAATATTTTCATTAGAAATTACAATGTTGTGTAAGATAATTATATGACCTACTTTATTAAAAGTTTGTTTTATGTATGGAGGGGCGCAAATCTATTAATAACAGTGAAGTTTTGAGTTGTATGAAACTTCATCAATATGTTAGAAAATATTTGGTTAATATATTTCATTTAAATTAATTTTTAAGAAATATTTTAATTTTCTTTAAAATAGTTTTTACTAAAAGGTAAAAAATATATTTTATTTATTATTTATATTTAGGAAATTAAGATTAGGATATTAGTAATATTTGATATTTTATTACGTTATAATACATTCATATAACGTGTATCTTATATTTTCAAAAGTCAAAATTACACATCAGAGGATAGTTATCTAAGAATATAAACTTATTTAAAGGAGTTAGATTTATGTAAATATGTAAAAGAGGAGTATATCATTGATCTACTATTTAAAAATCCCACCAGGACCTAATTCAAAACGCAAAAGGAAAAAAAAAGGATAAAAGAAGCAAAATTGAAGTGATGTTTATTGGTTGGTGTTTTTTAAATGTTCCTCACCAGAATTTGACCTTAAAAGTCATCCAAAAAATTTGAGATTATTTTAAAGAAGAATAAGAAGGAAATAAGAAAATTTGAGACATAAAAGTATTAAATTTGATAAGAGAATTTAACTTACACAAAATGAAAGAGTATGAGAAGGTTAAGGAATGCTCAAACAAATTATTAATATTGCTAAAAAAATATAATTATTAAGTAAGAAGTCTTTTGATTTAAAATTGGTTAAGAAAAGTTCAATAGAGAACATATTAAACATATTACTTTGTTTAAAGTTTCTTAATTTCTTTATAATTATATTGTCAGACGTGATACATGACTTACATTAGATTAGTGAGTTTTTTTCTTATATGTTGGTCAACTTTTTCATTTCTACTCAATGTGAGATTTAGACTTATACTTTGATACTTGAAACTATGACTTGCAACACCATATTCTATTACATTTTTCAATGGCAAATTGTCACTTGGTTGGTATTCAAAATCCTTTAGCTAAAACTCTTGATGTATCACATCATTCATCCCTACTCATTCACATGGAATCTTCGATACTTGTTATTTACCTAAAAAAAAAACAAGTCAACCTTATCAGCTTTCAAAGGTTCAAAGGGCTAAAATTTAGAAGTAATACCTTATGCTTGTTGGTTAAGTACATCAATTAATAAGCCAAGTAAAGTTTGTAAACATCCGCATTATCAAAATGTAGGGCATTCCCAGTGTCATACCACTAGACAAAAGCCTTATTGTGCAAATTTTATAGTTTGCTAGTTATTTTAGAAACTATTAAATTGATTGGCGAAAATTTTTAGGATGTATTCCGAAGTTGAAATTTTGCTTATAATTTGTATATCTGACTTTTACCACATGACATCAGTAGAAATCGGTAGTACTCTCCTTTTTGCAACAAGTTGAAGCATTACTTGTACTTATAATATTGTTTAATAAGTTCAGGGAGCTGAAATCCATCACCAAAAGAGAATTTTGTTGCTTCATGATCTGTTGTAAAATCTCAACTAAACTTGATACAGTCATTGATTGGCTTGTAAAACAAGGAACTGAAGTCTTGCAATATGCTTCTATTTATATGTTGCATTACAAAAAGAACCAAAGCAGAATCAAGTAACTTCTGTCCATATCATACTAGTTTTTCTTTTACTTTTCTGACTAGCTTGCATCAAATCAAACATGTGATTTGATTTGTAGATAATCACATGCTGTAAACTAAAAAATAAAACCTTCATAACTATGACATTTCTTTGTTAAGATTTTTGTACTTTTGGGTTCCAATCATGGAGAACAATTCACACCCTCCTTCCTTATTCAATTTAAAATAGTATAGTTGATTTAGCATCGTCACTTCAAAGTAGAGTTCAAATGACATACCTAGACTTCAGGTTTACATATCACAATCTCAGTGCTGTGACTGATGCTTGCAAAAACTTATGGAAAAGATGCAGAACTCAAAGAAGCTGGCTGTGCTCTGCTTAATTCCTCATGACAATCTGTCTTGGTCCTCAACTGTGAGGACGGACTAATACAGCAAGATTGTCCAAACTATGATTCACAATGCAGTGATTTCTTTTGTGCCAAGTCAATGACAAAACACACGCGAGGACAAAAAAGGCATATGAAAAAGGGGGCATTCCGAGAATCGAACTCGGGACCTCTCGCACCCAAAGCGAGAATCATACCACTAGACCAAATGCCCACATTCAAAAATAAATAGGTCTAAGTCCAATCTTTCTATTACATAATTACATTCCCCTAATATTGTTTATTCATGCCACCTTTTCTGCTGTTCTATAGTAACATTGCATACAAATGCTAAGATCTGCTTACCTGGGTGGGGAATTCTCAGTTAAGATAACTTGTTTTCCAAGTCAAGGTATCAAAGAGAGTTACCTCTGGTTTTATATTTAAAGACATCCTAAGACTTGCCATATGATTTTATTAAACTTTCAGTGGCAAGTTTTCACTTATTAGAGAAAAACTTCCAGACAACTTCTAATGTATCTCATCATCTCATTCAGATTCAGCCTCTTATGCATATTGTTTTATAAGTTAACAAACTAACAAGTCAAGCTTGGCAGCTTCCTGACATTAAAGGTTAAAAATTAAGAAATAATGTCTAAAACCATTTTAGCATATACTATAAATTGGTCATATCTCTAATCAATGTAAGATTTCTAACAAAAAGGATTATCAGGTTTAGTCAAGCTTCAAAGCTTCAAAATCAACAAAACATAGGGCATTAAAATACAGATCTTGGCTTACTTAAGACATTTACGCAAATCTTGTTGGTTGCTAACTGTATTGAAAAATAATAAATTGATTTGGTGAGATTATTTTAGGGTGGATTCTGAAATTAAAAACTTTGCTTCTAAATTGTACGTTAGCTCTTACCACCTGACACCAGTAAGTTGGCACAATTGTCTTTTTTAACCACAACTTGAAACATCAATTTAATCCTAAATACTAATATTGTTTGTAAGCACACTGGTATGCAATAAACTAATAATAGAAGTTGAATGTAACGGGCATAGCCCATATTTTTTGTTATTCTATTACTATTTCTACCTATAAATAAACAACTCTATGCATGTCTTTTAAACTAGGGAGATTAATCCTATATTTACTTCTTCTTTATTTTAATAATAGAGAATTTTGTTGCTTCATGTTTCCAGTAAAATGTTAGCCAACTTCTTTATAGTAGTTGATCAGCTTATAAAACTTTTGAAACCGAAGACCGGAAGTTTTGCAATATATATCAGTTTCTAAGTTGCATTACGGTCTGTACCAAGCTCAAGGAAGTAAGTTATGTTGGTGTCATACCAGTTTTCTTTTTTCCTTTACCGACTGGCTTACACCAAATCCAACACCACATGATTTAGTGCTCTAAAGTGAAAAATAAGATACTTGCAAATTACATGTGCAATGGATTTGAATATATCATTTTGCACACACATTTGTTCAAACATTGTGTGGAATGGAAAGTTTGTTGTTTGCTAAACAATAACTAATAAACCAAAATGGACAGATTGTAGATTCTATTTTTCTATATGTATCTGTTTGTACATTGCATTAGAGACTGAATCATGTAGACTGAAATTCTTTCAGTATCATACTAGTTTTTCTTTACCTTTGCTGACTGACTTACATAACATCTGCAAAGGGCATGTGATTTCATATGCAGGTTATCACATATCACATTCGGTGTTGAATATTATAAGATAAGATATTTGATAATGCTTCAAGTCAAATGCGCTAGAATAAATAATTGTGCAATTGTACTCATTAACATTTTTAAAATTGGTAAATTTGGGTGCTAGGCATCATCGACAAGACAACAATTCACAATCTCCTTCCATTTGGATTTTGAAATAATATAGTTGATTTAGCAAGCACTTCATTGCACAACGCTGAGTTCAAATGTTTTTGAAACAAATATAAGATTGCATACCACTATATCAGTGTTGTAACTGATGCTTGCAAACCATGGGACAGATACAAAAATCAAAGTAACTTCTGTGTGCACCTTGGGAATCCGTTTAGGTGCTCAGCTGTAAAGGCTAATTCTGCCATATTGATAAGATTAGTTCACATCTTGTCCAGTTCTTGTGGTGGAAGAAACAGAGCTGCAAGTACTGCTTCTTTAAAACATGGTGGAATGAAGTGCATCTCTTTGTGCCTAGTCAATGTAAAGAACACACTCAGAAAAAGAATGGCAAACACACATGACAATAATACAGCACATTAAATATGAAAAATGGGGGGGCTTATACTGTAGTTACAGGCCATTCCATGTCCAGGACAAACACAAAAAAAATACAGGACGAATAAATTTAAAAAAAAAAAAAGTGTGGGGCATTCCGAGAATCGAACTCGGGACCTCTCGCACCCAAAGCGAGAATCATACCACTAGACCAAATGCCCTAACTGAAATGCTGATGCCTAAGCCAAATCTATGCCAAGGCAATCATGTCTGTCATTATTTAAACAAACACACTATCAAGAAAAGTTGTCAACTTCCAAAGCTACAAAAGGATAATATTTAGAAGTAAACCATAATGCCTATTGTTTGGTAATTATAAAAAACTGATCAATCAATTTGATGAAATTAATTTAAGGTAGATTCTAATGTTAACACTTTATTTCTAACTTCTACATCTCACTTTTACTGCATGACATCATCGCTAAAATGATAGCATTCTCTTATTCAATGGTTCAAACATTACTTGTACTTTTATGGTTTTGTTCATTTCACAAGGGGCCTGAAAGCCATTGGTGTGAAGAAGTTTCTTGCTTCTTAATATAATAAAAGAACTCCACAAACATAAGTACGGTTGTTGATTCACTTATACAACATTTTAAATAAAAAACTGAAGTTTTGCCACATGTACCTGTTTATATGTTGAATTGGAGACTGAATGCTGATTCAAGCTGATTGAAGTAATTTAATTTGGGGTCATACTAGTCGTTCTTTCTATTTCAAACTGCATTACATAATATCAAACAACATGTGATTTGATATGCAGGTTATCACACATCGCATCTGTGTGTTAAATATTATAAAATTAGATACTTGGTAATGCTACATGTGTAACTGACTAGAATAAATAATTGTGCAAGTTGAGCTAATAAAGTTTTTTAAAATTGATATTTTTTTAGTGCAAAGTCAAAATTGAAACACAAGATCATATCAATCTCAGAGTTTTGATTGATACTTGCAAACTAACATAGAGATACAGATGTCAATCAACTGACAAGTGTCTCATGGCATGACAAACAGTCTTTGTGCTTAACTGTGGATGCTATAATGCTGCCAGATTGTTAAGATTAATTCACATCTTCTCCGATAAATATGAAAAAAATAGGGGCATTCCGAGAATCGAACTCGGGACCTCTCGCACCCAAAGCGAGAATCATACCACTAGACCAAATGCCCATATTGAAAGATATGGGGCTAAATCATTATTTATTCATGCATTGTCTTCAGTTCTACAGTAAGATTGCATACAAATTGTAAGATTTGGTTACCCGAATGGGTAATTATCAGTCAATATAACTGGTTTTCCATGTCAAGATATGAAAGAGAGTTTGCGTACCCCTCTGGTTTCATATATTTAAAGACTTCCTATGAATTGCCATATCATGTAATTACAGTTACAGTGGCAAGTTGTCACTCTTTACTGAAAACCTTCCATCTAAAACTATTAATCATTCTTCCAACACATTCACATTCAAGCCCTGATGCCTATTGCTTTATAAGTATACAAAATAACAAGTCAAGCTTGTCAGCTTCCAGACTTCAAAAGCTTAAAATTAAGAAATAATTGCTAGTAGGTATGTAAGTATGAGGATTAATAAACTAGGGTTACTTGGGAACTCACACCCTAAGTGAGAATCAGATGACAAGACCAAAAGCCTTACCATGCAAAATTTGTTGTTTGCTAATCATATCGAAAAATAATTAATTGATTTGCTAAAAATAATTTAGGGTATATTATGAAGTTAAAACCTTTGCTTCTAACTTAAATTTGACTTTTAACACATGAAATCAGTAAGTTGATAGTATTGTCTTACACAAGTTCAAACATTATTTTTACTTCACAATTCTAATATTGCTTCTAAGTGCAGTGGTCTGAAATTCAACACCGCATGTTTTGATATGTAGGTTAATCACATATTCCACTGAGTGTTTGTAAGGTATAAAAGAAGATACTTGCTACTTACATGTGCAAAGGGTTTAAAGATATAATTGTGTTGATACATTTGTTTATAATAATTTCATATTGTTGGGGGTCATGCATCATCAACAACAACTCACAACCTCCTTCCTTATTCAGTTATTCAATTTGAAATAACATAGTTGATTAAGATCAGATACCACAATCTAGCTTCAAAACTGATGCTTGCTAACACGTGGAGATATAGGTAAATCATAACAAGTGTCTTGGAGCTTAACTGTGAAAAGACTGATCAACAGTCGAGCACAATACAAACAAAATTGATTTTTAAGATTGTGATTTGCAAAAACACATGAAGACAGAGGAACAGTCAAGCACAAAAACACATGAAGACAGTTCAGGCAAGGATAAAAGAAGGGGGCATTCCGAGAATTGAACTCGGGACCTATCGCACCCTAAGCGAGAATCATACCACTAGACCAAATGCCCATATTGGAGAATTAGGGCAAAGTCAGATCTATGTCAGTTTAATTTAAAATTGTATATGCATGCCAGATTCTCTTCAGTTCTATGGTAAGATTGCATAGAAATGACCAGATTTGCATACCTGGATATGCAATTGTAAGTCAATGCAACCTGTTTTTCTAATCAAGGTATCAAAGTCAGTTTACTAATTTAACACTCTACTTTTATGAACAGATATCCTGTTTTTGGAGACCATGGCGACCATTTATGGAGTATTAAATGCGAGCACCTCTCATAATTAGATTCTTTACCTGCTTCTCTTTATAACCGGACCAGTACCATTGTCTCTGGTTTTATATTTTAATTATCAACTACGACTTACAACAAATTATTGTATTTGATTTTCGGTGGCAAGCAATTAAAGAATCATTCATTCACCGCATCACAATCACATGCAACTTCTGATGCTTATTATTATTTAACTAGACGAATTAACAGGTAAAGTTTGTCAACTTCCGGAATTTGAAAAGAGTAAAATTAAAAATCGAACCTGGTGGTTGTTGGTTCTATTTGACCACGGCAATTACCAAGTCAAGCTTGTCGATTCCAAATCGTCAAAAAAACGCAAAGGCAATTGAGAGAACGAAGTTGGAACCTCTGGCACCCTAAGCGCGACTCATCTTAATCAACACTCCTTTCTAATTTTGCACTTTTCTTCTCCTTGAACAGAGGGAGAAACTGACCTAACCTACCCTAATCGCTTTTTCAATAGAAGTTCTTTATTTTAAAATACAGCAAAAAATAACGACAAAAAAAAGTGTGTTCGCTTATTACTAAATAAATAGATTTGTATAACTTATAAATAAATTAAAGCATTTTGTGCTATACAATTTATCACACTAAATTATATCTGTTAGTAGTGTAATTAATATTATTTTTAATTTACTTTAAATTATACAATTTATATTATTGCAAATTATTTACTTTTTATGCATCCTTGAAGTATTAACAAGTACATACATTCTTATTAAGTATAATTGATAAGACAAAGCAAATTCTATCATGCCTGTGAACCACTAGACTAATATATATATATTGTACATGTGTATTAGTAAATATATTTACTATTATATTATGTAGTTAATTCATATATAATAACATATTTACTAAGTTCATTTGATAATACATCTATTATATTTACTACAATTATTTAGTAGTATATTAATATCCTTCATTAAACTAATAGAGTAGCTAGCATGTTAATATGACAGTATTATTACAGATAGGATACGATGCTCTCAAAAGCAAAAGTTTAACGAATTTAGATTTTCTTGTAGATTTATTTTAAACAAAAGTTTCGAAAATTCAACTTGGGATCTTGCAGCCAAAATGATACCAGTAGACCAAAGGTATACATTGAAGAGAAGGATATCTCAAAAGACATTCTAATCATCAAGTTAGTCTGAGTACAGATAAAAAGATATATGAAAAGTTTGGTACATGTGGTGGGTGTTCCTTACAGGAATGATGTTGGGCAGTGGCCATAGTAGTAAATGTCATAAATGACTTAAATTTATATCTAATTTTGATAATCATGCTTATTAGTTTTATTTTCTGGATGAGATGATTGGTTCATTTGTGTCCTGCTAAAAATGACTTTCTGACTTCTTCTAGACAAATTGTTCTCAGCCTACTTGATAGGCGCTGTATTCAGTCAAGGTATCTTGCTTTTCTAGTCAAGCTATCAAAACAGAGTTTTCATATTTTCCCATCTGGTTTTTATTCTGAGATCAACTGTGACTTGCAACACCATATTCTATTACATTTTCAGTGGCAAATTGTTACTTGGTATTGAAAATCTTTTAGTTAAAACTGTTGATGTATCACATCATTCATCCCTACTCATTCACATGGAATCTTTGATAGTTGTTATTTAACTAAACAAAAAACAAGTCAACCTTGTCAGCTTCCCGAGGTTCAAAAGGCTAAAATTTAGAAGTAATACCTTATGCTTGTTGGTATTTAAGTACACCAATTAATAAGTCAAATTTTATAGTTTGCTAGTTATTTTAGAAACTATTAAATTGATTGGCGAAAACTTTTAGGATGTATTCGGAAGTTGAAACTTTGCTTCTAACTTGTATATCTGACTTTTACCACATGACCTCAGTAAAAATCGGTAGCACTCTCCTTTTTGCAACAAGTTGAAGCATTACTTGTACTTATAATATTGTTTAACAAGTTCAGGGAGCTGAAATCCATCACCAAAATTGTTGCTTCATGATCTCTTGTAAAATCTCAACTAACCTTGATACAGTCACTAATTGGCTTGTAAAACAACGAACTGCAGTTTTGCAATATGCTTCTATTTATATGCAGCATTACAAAAAGAACCAAAGCAGAATCAAGTAACTTCTGTCTATATCAGACTAGTTTTTCTTTTACTTTTCTGACTAACTTACATCAAATCAAACGGCATGTTTTGATTTGAAATAATCACACATTACATCTGAGTGCTGTAAACTATAAAATAAAGCGCTTGATAACTATGACATTTGTTTGTTAAGATTTTTGTACTTTTGGGTTCCAATTCACAACCTCCTTCCTTATTCAATTTAAAATAGCATAGTTGATTTAGCATCGTCACTTCAAAGTAGAGCTCAAATGACATTCCAAGACTTCAGGATCACATACCACAATCTCAGACTGATGCTTGCAAAAACTTATGGGAGAGATACAGAAATCAAAGAAGCTGGCTGTTCTCTGCTTAATGCCAATCTGTATTGGTGCTCAACTGTGAAGACTAATACAGATAGATTGTCCAAACTATGATTCACAATGTGTTTTCTTTTGTGCCAAGTCAATGACAAAACACACAAGAGGACAAAAAAGGCATATGAAAAAAAGTTGGGGCATTCCGAGAATCGAACTCGGGACCTCTCGCACCCAAAGCGAGAATCATACCACTAGACCAAATGCCCACATTGAAGGAAAAAGGGCCAAATTAAATTTATGTATAGTAGAGACACTTAAAATTGTTTATGAATCTGGTGTGGTATATTAAGATTGCATGCAAATGGCCATATTTGCTTACCATATTTGCCCATGCCCCTTTGGTTTTGTATTTTAAGACCAACTATGACTTGCCATTTAATGTTATTAAACTTCTAGAGGCAAGTTGATTCTTATTTATTACTGAAAATTTTAGTCAAAACTCTTAATGTATCTCACCATTCTTTTCAACGCATTCACATTCAGCCTCTGATGCTTCTTCTTTTATAAGTAAACAAACTAACCAGTCAAGCTTGGCAGCTTTCATATTTCAAGGGTTAAAATTTGTAAATAATACTTGATACTAGTTGGTATTTAAATCCAAGGATTAACAAGTTCGGTCAAAAGTGGAAGCTTCAAGAAAACATTCAATACTGAACCTGGGTTACTTGTTACTAAAATTTTCTTTGTTTGCTAATTATATCGAAAATTAATCAATTGATTTGGTTAGATTCTGAAGTTAAAACTTTGCCTCTAACTTGTACATGTGACTTTCACCACATGACAGCAGTAGATTGGTAGCATTGTCTTTTTTACCACAAGTTGAAACATTATTTTTACTTTTCCATTGTTGTTTCGTAAGTGCAGTGATCTGAAATCCATTAGCAATAGAGAACTTTATTCCTTTGTGATTTCTTGCAACGTCTCTGCCAACAATGATACAGTTGTTGATTAGCTTATAAAACATTTGAAAGCAAGGAAATGAAGTTTTGCAATATATATAAGTTTCTATGCTACATTCCAGACTTAACGTGCTGCATGGTGTCATACTAGTTTTTGTGTTTTCCTTTACTGATTGGCTTCATCAAATCAAACAGCACATGATTTGTTATGTAGGTAATCAAACATTTCATCTGAGTGTTGAAAAGTGTAAAATTAGATACTTGCCAATTTCATGTACTATGGTTTTGAATATATAATTGTGTTCATAATTTCTTTGTAAGAATTTCACATTTTTTGGTGCCATGTTAGGCATCATTAACAACAATTAACTACCTCCTTCCTTATTCAGTTGTTCAATTTTGAAATGACAGTTGACTAAGCAACATTTTTAAATCACTGTAGATTACAAAGCTAAAATGGCAAACCTAGAGTTAAAAGCACATGCCACAATCTCAGTGCGTTGAGCCTGATGCTTGCTAATTTGTGGAGACATAAGAAAATCAAAGCAACTGCTAAGTGTTTTGGAGCTGAACTGCTAAAAGATAGATCAACTATTAAGCCTAATAAAGCAACATTTATAGTTAAGACTGTGATTGGCATCTCCTCCAGTTTTGGAAGAAAAGCCACCGCAAGTTTTCTATTCTTTCTGCACATGCAGTAGCAAAAGAACACAGGCACAGATAAACATGTGAAAAACATAGGGGCATTCCGAGAATTGAACTCGGGACCTCTCGCACCCTAAGCGAGAATCATACCACTAGACCAAATGCCCATGTTGGTATTCTTGACCAAATTTAAATATTTGAATATGTTTATATCTCTGGTTTCATTTTTAAGATTACCTATGACTTAAAAAGCATTATTATATTACATTTTCACTGTTAATTATCACTTCCACATGCCAACGCATTCACATGCTGCTTATGTCTATTATTATTTAACTTACCAAGTCAAGCTTGCCAGTTTCCAAATCTTAAAAATACAATAAAAATAAAACAAATGGACATTATGAACTTGGAACCTCTCAAAAGCTCACCAAGCAATGGCTTATTTTCGGTTTTCAATTGATCATACATGTGAGATTTCTAAACCGCATACAGACATAAGGAAAAAGAATTCAAAACTTACTTTGGTCAAAATTATGTTTGTGTAGGACAATGATCCTCTTAATATCTTCTAGTACATGGCTTTTGAAATAAAAAATATCATTACAAAATTCTAGAAAAAAAAAAAAGTAGAGAGATTTTAAAGAATTTTAGTTTTATAAAAATAAAAAATAAAATTATTTAAATATATATATATATATATATATATATATAACTTTTTTAACTTAAAACATAATTATCACTCTTTATTGATTTTTAAAGTTTATTCTCTGATATTTTTAGAAACAAGTTCTTACGTTCTTTTTATATTATTTTTATTAAATATTCATTTTTATCAAAATCTTTATTTACTGAAGATAACTATATATAATTTTTATTTTATATTGCATCATAAATCATATATTATTTATCCTATTATATGTAAAGAAGGATTAATAAAAAAATAAATTCAATATACAAACCACCTTCAGGGAACCAAAAAGAATTATGAATATTGAATTCTTAATCCAAGCTTTACTTACAATACTACGCGTCTACATATTATTTAAAGTTTCATTTTCACTATTAATTTGTCTTTTGACTCTATTAGGTAATTTACCATGTGTAACTTTTTGAATATTGCATTAGAAGGGAATAAACCAACCTGGTTGAAGTGACTTCCGGTATCATACTAGTTTTTATAATATGTGTGATATTTTTTTAAAATAATATCTCTAAATTAGTAAAAGTAAAATTTTTATGACCAATTTATTCAGATCTCTCACACTCATTAGATCGTGGATATTAAAAGATGTGACAAAATTTAAATAGTGTCTTTCCCTTATGATCCAATCTTGATTTAAGGAAAGAGATTTTATACAATTACAGGAAAAATCGTGAGATATCTGTGTCTGTGCTAAACATTCTTTTTTAATAGATTTAAAATAAATATCACATTTACAGAAAACAATTATTTAGATTTAACTATATTTATTCTAACCATTATAGAACCATGTTGATAAATTAAATATGATTTAAGTTGTTTTCAGAACAAGATTAACACTAACACATTTAAAATTTGGGGCATTCCGAGAATCGAACTCGGGACCTCTCGCACCCAAAGCGAGAATCATACCACTAGACCAAATGCCCTGTCATTAATAATCCGTTTTCTAAGTTTCTCGTAAACCAAATACTTTTATCAAGTAATTTGCATACACCCACAAGGCTTAGATTGAGGTTTATGACATCTTTTATTATTTATTTAAATAATTTTAAAATATATATTTCTATTCGCATTGTTTTATTTAAATTTCTTTTCCTAATATATTAATATTTATTTATTGAATTATATATTAAACTAGTTTGTATAATAATTTTTTAAATATAAATGAAAGAGGGGATGTTACAAGGCTTCACTTTGATTCCTGTCTGTGCCCTCATTTCCTTGAGCAGGATAATCTGAAGGCCTGATCATTATGCTCAATTAACGTTCTCATATTTCTTGACAATTGGATTACTCTGCTGCTAATCCTATTTTCTGCATCTCGTATAAAAGAATAAACTTATGGATATAATTTATTTAAAATTATGTACAGGTATGCATTCAACTAAATTTAGAGTATTTCTATACATACTGTAATAAACTTGTTCAAGAAGAAGTTAGTAAACTTGTCCTAAGCTTCATATACACCATTACTTTACAACAAACTCACTACAAAACATTTTTTTTTTTCAAAAAGTAGAAAAAAAAACTCCTAATATGTGACATAATTAATGCAATTACTTTGATTGTGGGTTAGCCAGCCAACTCATCACTACAACTACATTCTATACAAATCTTTGTGCATCTGATCCACAATTTACACATAACTACTCATCACATATAGGTTTGATATAAGTTGTTTTTAAGGTGATCCGTAATTTGCTGCTGTCCACAATTTCTCTCTTTTTATCTCTTGCTATCTTCCCCATTTTTCTACGAAGACAGAAAGAAGGAGAGGGAGGATAAGGACAACTAGGGCAAAGGAAATCCTCGCAGAAGTGCAACTTCCTCCCTTTCTCTATTCTTTCTTTCGTATCAGGCTTTGGTGACAAACAGAAGAAGCCATGGCCAGTTTTGGAGGAACCACACAAAAGTGCATGGCTTGTGACAAAACTGTGTATCTTGTTGATAAGCTAACGGCTGATGGTCGTATCTATCACAAGGCCTGCTTCAGATGTCACCATTGCCGCAACACCCTTAAGGTATATAAATTATATCCTAATATGTTTTGTATGCATAACTAATATAGATTTCCAAATTTCATTATCCTTTAATGTTGATTTTGCAAGCATTACACAGTTCTGCTTTTTTAGTTTCATTACCCTCTCAAACTATTACAAAACTCGTGATTTATATTTATTTTAGAGTTAATACACAATTTGATCCTAAGAGTGATCATTATTTTGGATCCTTTTAATCTTCAAATGCGGTAACTTCTCATCATACATATATAACCAAACTAATGTGTATAAAATGAATACATTCCGAGATCATGGCCAACCCTACGTATTAATGAACTCTAGTCTCAGAAATTTGATCAAATCGTGCATTTTTTTACAAGTGTGGTGCAACTTTGTTTGCAGCTGAGCAACTACTGTTCTTTTGAGGGGGTTCTATACTGCAGACCTCATTATGATCAACTCTACAAGAGAACTGGCAGCCTGGACAAAAGCTTCGAAGGTAAAACTCACTTCAAAACTACAAACACATATAAGCTAGGGCATCTTTTATTCCTTTCTCACTTTTTTTTCCAAAACTTTTTTCAAAACAACTCCACTATTAAGAATCAAATTTTCATCCAAAGTCTATTAAGTTTTGAAAACACAAAAACAAACAGTTGGGTTGGGAATATTTTCCATCTTCTTCTTCAGTTTTTTCAAGTACAATTTAAGTGCTCAGCAGCAGACAAACACTTTCAGATAGATGTGTTCAAGGAACAAACAATTAGAAAATAGAAAACTGTTTTTAATAAATAAACAAGGCCTAAAATTTTTCCCTTTTTGTTTGCCTCTTCCTCTCATATCACAGGAACACCCAAAGTTCAGAAACCAGAGAAACCGGCCACTGAAAATGAGGTGATTTTTCTGTAGCTTTTCTTGCATACATTTCAGAATGTTATTCATTATATGCAATATCTGATGTAAATTTTGACCAAGTATGCTTCCTTTGTCGTGCAAAGTTTGCAATTGCCATTTTCATTCATTTCAGTACATTTTATTTTTTTCACTTACATCTAAATTTTATCAGAACTCTAAGGGCCTCGCGAACGTGTTCTTGGGTACCAGAGACAAATGTGTGTGCTGCAAAAAGACAGTGTATCCCACTGAGCGGGTAGCCAATACAATATTATAAAACTTTTTCATTTGACTGCTTCTAACTATTGAAAATCTGTGACTGTTTATATATGTTAAAGGTAACGATTAATGGGACACCCTACCACAAGGGCTGCTTCAAATGTACCTATGGAGGTTGTACTATAAGCTCATCAAACTTCATCACACACGAGGGAAAGCTGTACTGCAAACACCATCACATTCAACTTTTCAAAGAGAAGGGTAATTACAGTCAGCTGGAGAATGACCAAGTTGCTTCCACGGAAATCGCTGCTTGATGTGAACTGACCTAGAATATTGCTAGCCCTTCTTTTGCACCATGGATGCTTGTAAAGAATATATGTATTCATGAGACAGAAAGTTTGCTATATATGCATGCATGCGTGTCTGCATCTTCATTATTCAGAATACTTTTTAACATTTTTACTACAGCATCGGGTTTTTTAAGTTGATAAAGAAATTCTCAGTACACATTTCATCATCCTATTTTGTATGATTATAATATTAAAAAGTTTAATCACTCATTCAGTCTTTATTGTTACAATTCTATTAAAACAATAATATAAATTAAATCGATATAACTGTGTATCTTTATGATGTTCTTAAACATAGACTTAGTTATGTTTATTTTTCTCCAACAATTATGATTTTGGTCTTTTATTTTCCAAGACCAAGAACATCTAGATCAATTGAGAGTAAATGAAATCCTGTTCCATGATTGACAATGTTGACAAATTTAACTCATATGTACTTCTCAAATAATTAAACATAATTAAATAATTATATTACGTCGTCCAAACATATTTTAAAACCATAACTACGACTTACTTTGGTCTTCTACATAAGTTTATATAAGTATGGATTTATAAAAACTAATATAAATAGGAATATATTTCTAAGTAAAATCACTCTTGAAGAACTCCATATAATTGTTTATATTTAAATAATATTATCTTGAACATCAGAGTAATTACAAGTACTCCATCCTACGATCGAGAACTACAATCGATATGATGTATCAATATGAAACTTACAAACCATACCAAGATATAAATAGAAGTAAGAAATACATAATAACACATAAACCATGTTAGATCAAGTTACATGAGTTAAAATTAATGGTTCGGACTTGTAAAAAGAATCCTAAATTTTTGTTTTACTCCTTTAAAATTAATAACACATAAACCATGTTAGATCAAGTTACATGAGTTAAAATTAATGGTTCGGACTTGTAAAAAGAATCCTAAATTTTTGTTTTACTCCTTTAAAATTAACGACAATAATTTTCAATAGAAATTATATTTTAAATTATACAATCCAAAATATAAATTTTCCTTTTTATCTTGGATTAAAACTGGATGTAACTAAAAAGATGGAGAAGATAAAAGGGATACACCAGTACTTTTACCTTTTCCTACGGAGGTGTGAAAAGAAATATGGAAAGAATGGCGTGGTTGAAATCTACCCGTGTTATTGAATCTATGAAATCTATATATATATATATTATCATATAATTTAACTACTATAAATATTATTGATATATTAGAGTTAATGTAATTAATTTTTTTGTTTTTATTACATGCTATTTTTCATGTGTAACCGACTTTTATTTTTATTGACAACACTATTATTATTATTATTATTATTAAATAGGTTATTATATTACTGAGTACCTTGCAAGTGTTTTATAATCATTATATAATAAAAAAATCGTAACATAATAATATTAAAATTAAAAAAAAAATAAACTATATATATTAAATCCTGAGGGTATGTAGATCTATTTTATTGTTATCTCAGAAACTTCTATCTAGAAAGTTACAACTACCTTATTAATTTAAAAATGTGATAAAGTAACTAGTAAGTTAATTATTAAATATCAGATGTCATAAAAGAAATATATGTACCTAAATTTGATTATATAGATAATTTTTTTCTTCCTAAAAATATTGTAACTATAATTTTAGATTTTCTTTAAAATAATTCAATTTTGATTAAAAAAACTAATGTTTCTATTTACTTTTAAAAAGTTGCATATGCTTTTATATTTGAATGTTTTATCTAATGCAGTTTATTTAATGAGTATTAATCAATTTTAATTTTAATTTATTTTAATAAATTATTTTTTATTTATCAATTTAAATTAATTTTACATTAAGTTTCTTTTTGACAATTTTTGTTATGTATAACTTTCATATATCATCATATAACGAACACATTGGTTCTTTGTATTTAAAATATTTTTAAATAATAAAATAATTAATTTTTTTCTGTAAAATTTAAGTATATAATAAAAAGAAAAGAAATTAAAGATAATAAAAAATATACTAAAAGATAAAAGACAGTAAAAAATTAAATAATCTACAAATTATAAGTTAAGTAAAGTATAGCTACAATGATTTATAAGTTAAAAAAAAAAAACCTTCAAATAAAACTTATAAACTAGCACTAGAAACTCCAAAATTATTAAATCATTCACTTATTCACATATTCTTGTAAAGTTCAAATTTTCGCCAAATGTTAAAAGGCTTAAGTTTCTTATACTCTCTATATGTATAGATATATAAACTTTTTTATGAGTTAAAATTAAAAAATAAAATAAAAGACTAATTAAGATATAATAAATTTAAAGTATATCTCAGGGAATTGACACAACTTATTGTTTTGATTAATCAGATCTGAAGCATGTGACGATTGGTTTCTAACATTCGCATCTGCATATGGCATCGGTAAAATCACAATATGAAGATTGACACGGTGGAGGACAACGATTGTCGCAATCAGTGTGTGCTTCACATTCTTGCTTTGCTTTGGTCTTGAAACACATGCAAACACCATTTTCACAGCCTGTTTCTCCTTTGCAATTACCTAAAATCAACTTGCAGTCATCAACTTTATCACATTCTGGAGCTCTCATTCCCACTATCTTCGTAAAACAAAGCCCTGCAAAAAAATATGTAAAAATTCAGTACCAGTTATTACATTCCTAAAATTTAAGAGGTTGAGGAAAAAATACCATTGGTAGTTATTGAAGCAAGAAGGAGCACTGCCAGAGCTATCTTCACTGAAGCCATCTATGTGCCTTGTTGTGATGAGCTTTCGTTGAGCTTCAATTAAACTTATAAACAATAGCTTCTTGTCTTGTATCAGTTCAGACTATACCTTCTAATTTATAGTCTCGTAAGGGATATGATTGTATGTCACATATATTTTATTCTTTCCTATCTATACACTAGATAAAGAATCATTTAATAACTCTATCTTAATTGAATAATTTACCTTTTAAATAACAAAAAATTATTTACTTTTTGGTAAAATAAATAATTAAATAACTTCTTTATATTTTTAAATAATTAAATAAGTTTCTTTAAATCATTGTTACATATTTTTAATTATTTTTCAAGAATTATATATATATATATATATATATATATATATATATTAATTACTCATAAAATAATAAAATTATAATATCAACAAAATTATATATATTTTAATGCGATAAAAAATATAAAATAATAAAATTAACACAGGTTATCACTACCGTTTCAGTGTTCACTTACTCCATCAGTTTCTTTTTGTGCTGTTTAAATGTTTTATTTCAAAAAGTAGTTATATGATTCTATTAGACTAAACTGATATAGATGTTGCTCTCTAATTAAATTTAGGATTTTCGTTTGTTAATTTATTAAGTTATAGTTTATTAATTGTGATCATATAAAAATTTTAATTTAACTGCAAATTTTATATACGAATATATATTTATATATAAATTTAATATTAATTATGAATTTTATATATAAATATAAATTTATATGTAAATTTAACCTTATCTGCATATTATTACATATTATCCACACAAATAGTATTAATGGTAAATTTTTAATATTATTACTAATATCAATATTATTCTTAATATTAATATTATTATTATTATCATTATTTAATATTATTATTGCTAATAAAAAATATTATTATTATTAATACTGTTATTAATATTATTACTCATATAAATAATTTTGTTATTAATATGATTAATATTGTTATTATTATTGTTCATACTATTATTAATATTAATAGTAGTAATAAAAATATTGTTATTATTAGTAGTAGTGATAAAAATCACACCAATGATAGTAGTAATAAAAATCATAACAATAATAGTAGTCATAACGATAATAATAATTATAATATTGTTTTTTTTAAATAAATAATTCATATTAGATGTTATTTTGGATTATAACATCCCATTTAGGTTGAACACAAAACCACCAATTATTTATTATCGCATGAAAAAATATTATTAAAGAAAAAAAAGAAAGAAAATACATGGAAGAATAGACCAAATTTATGAAAAAAAAAAAACAAATTTTCTACAAATCAAACAAATAGAATTGGAATCTATCGTGAGAAAAGTTCAACCTGAGAAAAGTTCAACCTAATACAATAAACAATAAAGTAGAATATTAATTTTGAAAAAAATACAAATTATTTAATTAATTTGAATAATTTTATTAAAATATATAGATTACTTGAAAAAGCCCTGTAAAAAGGGATGGAGGGAGCTATATATTAATAATGACTAAAATACAGACTCCGTCCCAATTTATAGTTTTAGTGAATTTTCGACTTGCCTCAGACCAGAAGATGCGATGATCTCATTTTACAATGTACCATGTTACTATTTTTTTTTTTTTTTTTATTTTTGTCTTTAAAT